>JAABUZ0100003354.1_pt1 | contig 23913 bp, 18 predicted proteins | sample 5562091 | NCBI WGS metagenome assembly JAABUZ01 (sample SAMN12813069, study PRJNA571459) | rock metagenome | isolation source: Antarctica rocks | place: Antarctica: Victoria Land, Linnaeus Terrace sud | collected 2015-12-21
GTAGAGCAGCGATCGATTCGGCATGAGCTTTGATAGCAAGAGCTTTTTCGGGAGTCATAGCAGCGTTGACAGTGTTGAACGACTATCCTTATTATCGCTCTCTCTGCAAAGGTGACATGCTCCCCAAGATCTTTCATACTTTTAAAGTCCTAAGTTAAAATTTACCTGAAAGCTGGGTTGAACTAACGGGTATGTCTTCGTACTAATCTAGAGTAGCGATTCAAAACCATAGCGCCGACAATCTAGTTGTTATAAGCATCGAATTACATTCAGCAGCTAAGTACAGTTTTAACCTTAAAAAAAGTTTTGGCAACACAAGAACACTACGTTAAGGATGAACTTAAGCTTTTTGGCTGCAAACTTTTTAAATTCAAGAACAGCAGGCTTTTCAGCCGTTATTGATTTCTGACAAGTAGGAGAAGATTCGCTGAAGATTATACAAAAATCACTAACTTCATTAAAATCAGTCAAAACATCTCTCCACCACCCAGCGTCGGGGTAACAACTTAAACCCTGGCTGCGATCGCTTGACAATTTCCAACTAAGACAACGTAAGATAATAACCAATGTATCTTCTCTAGCTTTACCCCTAACATCTTTCAAAAGCTATGAAATCTCAAAGAATCGGCCTGACTGCGCTCATCACCCTCCTAACTACTGTCTTAACGCCTTTCGCTCCTAATTTGACAATACTACCTGTCTATCAGGCATTTTCGCAGCCAGCTCCATCTTCGGACAATTCGCCTGAAGCTTGCGATGTACGCTCACAGTCAATGTCACATACAATAGAAGTAAATGATCATGTACTCATTAACAAAATCGTCTATCGCTCTCAATCACCCAAGCACGGCGATATTATCGTTTTTAACCCTACTAAATCTATCCAGCAAAATAATCTGCCAACTAATCTTGGTGGTCCACTTATCAGGCGTGTCATCGGCCTGCCAGGGGAGACAGTTAAAGTGGTAAATGGAAAGGTGTTTATTAACAATCAGCCTCTAAAGGAAAAATATATTAAAGAGAAACCAGATTACCTTTTTGCTCCGGTCACAATACCTTCGAACTCCTACTTTGTGCTGGGTGATAACCGGAACGATAGCTATGATAGTCATGTTTGGGGTTTTGTCCCCCAGGATCTGATTATTGGTCAAGTCGTAAGAATAGTTAAGCTGCAGTCTCCACTACAGCAAAAGGAGCTAAAATCAGAGGTTTTGAATCCCTCATCAAGTACAGGTTGCAATCTTTTTTGAGGTAGAAAAATTAGTCGATTGACCGCCTTTACCGGAAAACGCGTCCGAAGAAAGCTGTTACTTCTGCCCAGGCAGAGTCAGCGGCAGCAGGATCGTAGCGATGACCGTCATCGCGCATAAAGGTATGATCTGCTTCATATTGAAGAATGGAGTGAGGTACGCCAGCATCCTCAAGGGCTTGGATTATGGTTTTGCGGTCATTTTCCAGCACGTGAGGGTCAATCGTACCGAAGACAATCAGCACCTCGCCCTTGATTTCACCCACCCGCTGGATAGTGTCGGCTACCCCTTTGCCCAGTTTGCCGCTGGGGATGCCGGTGGGGTAGCAGCAGGCTGCCGCCTTAATTTCGCTTTGTAAGGCTGCCCGGAAAGCTAGGTGACCACCAATACAAAAGCCGATTGTGCCGATTTTGCCTGGGGCAACCGAATCACCTGTGAGAAATTCAATCACAGCCCGGGCATCGGAGTCATAATCAGCTATCGCAGTTCTGCGAGCATCGTCATTGCCCCGCATCCGACCAAGATCATCCGGCTCAATTACCAAACCAACTGGCTCAAGCCGATGAAAAATTTCTGGGGCGGCTACGATGTAGCCATGTCCTGCCAGATGGTCAACCAGACGAGTCATTGCTCCACCTAACTGGTATATATCAGTGTAGAACAGAATGCCTGGATAAATTCCTGCTGGTTTGGGTGCTGCTACATACACACGCATTAAACTGTCGTCAACTCTCAACTCGACATTGCGTTTAGTAATTTGCACTATGTTTGTATCCTTGTTGCAAAAACATGCCACAGACTTCTGAGCAGATTTATTTCCTGTCACTGTACTCTTGATCTGTGAAACTGCGTTTACTCTACCCATTTATATAGGTTTTGACAATTAAAGATTGAGATCTTAAGGAGGAAGTTAAGGTTTTCTGTTGGAAATATCGCCGGTGCTAGTGCGGGACTGCTTTTCGGTTAAAAAAAATTTCGAGAACACGATTGGAAAACACAACGTCAATTTTGCCCTCTCTCTATTATTGCCTTGCGAAACTCCCTGACTGCCTCGACCCTAGAGGTTTGAGCAATTAGAACGCATCGTGCCAGCAGGTCTATATCGAGGTCTATTAGTCCAGGAAGCTCACTGCAATAAATTCGCTCATAGTCCTGCTCTCGTAAGTGATAGAGTGTGAACAATCCATCCTCCCAAAACCAAACTTCGGGTACACCTAATGCCTTGTAACGTTCCCGCTTATTAGGACCGCCGCTGGTGAATACCACCTCGATTGAGAGATCGGGAACACGCTTCTTCTCACTAACCCAGTAAGACTCATCGGCTTGAGCCGATGCCGTTCCTTGTCGCTCCTGGGTCATCGAGCCGGCAGGTATAAATTCAATACCTTTTTCCACCAGAAACAGTTCGATCAGCAACCCAATGATGGTTTTGAAAAATTCGTGATCTTCTCCAGGCATCAAAATCTCGATTGTGCCATGATAATAGAACAGCCGCACACCAGGAGAGCCTTCAAAGCCTTTTTGGATCAGCTTGAACTGCTCCCATGTGCGCCCGTGGTGAACGATACGCTGGTCGGTGGTTTTGTCTAGTACTTGCGCCATAGAAATAGTTTTCCCTCTCTATACCATTATTTGCGTAAGCATTGTGCGAGAACTTGGGTCTAGGGCGTTGGGATTGATTTAATCAGTGCTGAGAGAGCAAAAGACCCTACGAGGGCATGAATATCAATGGCGCTACGGGTTTAACGGAAGCAACTATTGCTACACTGAAAGCTCTAGGGGCAGTTGAGTATTAATATGGATCTTTCTATCATTCCTCCAAATGAACCAGAGCGATTAGCAGCTGTAGGTCGCTACGATATTCTCGACACACCTCCTGATGGTGCCTTTGACCGCATCACAGCCTTGGCTGCCCGGTTCTTCAACGTCCCGATTGGAATTGTTAGCATTGTTGACCATGACCGGATTTGGTTTAAATCGCACCACGGATTGGAGGTGCAGCAGATTGGACGCGACTCAGGACTGTGTGCTTCAGCGATTTTGCAAAACGATGTTTACACTGTCCTGGATGCCAAAGTAGACCCTCGCACCTTGGCTAATCCACTGGTAGCTGGAGAGTTTGGCCTCCAGTTCTATGCGGCGGCACCGTTACGTACAAGCGATGGCTTCCTTTTGGGGACCATATGTGTAATCGACTGCCAACCGCGTCAAGTTACAGAGGTGGAAAAGACGACCCTAACAGACTTAGCTGCGCTCGTCATGGATGAATTGGAGCTGCGACTTGCCGCTAAAACAACTGTGCAGAGTGAAGTTGCTCTGCGGATGCAGGCACTTTCAGCAGCCAAAGCCAAAAGTGAATTCCTCGCCATGATGAGCCACGAGATCCGAACCCCCATGAATGGGGTTATTGGCATGACAGAACTACTGCTGAATACAGAGCTGACGTTGCAGCAACGAGACTTTGTTGAAACAATACTTAATAGTGGTGAAGCCTTACTCACAATCATTAACGACATCCTAGATTTCTCCAAAATCGAATCAGGCAAGCTGGACTTAGAGGCACAACCCTTTGACCTGCAAACTTGTATTGAAGAATCCCTCGACTTGTTAGCTGCCAAAGCCGCAGAAAAAGGCTTGGAGTTAGCCTACATGATTGACCCTAACATCCCAAAAACGATGGTGGGGGATGTGATCCGGTTGCGCCAAATCTTAGTGAATTTGCTTAGTAATGCAGTCAAGTTCACACAGACAGGAGAAGTGGTGGTTTCAGTGACAGGCCGTAAATTAGGGAGTACTCCCTACCCTCGTTATGAAATTCAATTTGCTGTTAAAGACACAGGCATTGGTATTCCCGCAGACCGGATAGACCGCCTGTTCAAGTGCTTCAGTCAAGTCGATTCTTCTACTACTCGTCAATATGGAGGAACCGGGTTGGGTCTAGCAATTGCCAAACAGCTAAGCGAAATGATGGGTGGTCGGATGTGGGTTGAAAGTCAAGTGGGTCATGGCTCCACTTTTTATTTCACTGTGGTTGCTGCATCAGATTCCAATTCATTACCCATTGCCTATGACAATCCCCAACCTAACTTCGATGGAAAGCGACTGCTGATTGTTGATGATAACGCTACGAATCGGCAAATATTAACGCTGCAAGCACAGTCGTGGGGAATGCTAACTAATGCGGCTGAATCAGGCTTTGAAGCCCTCGATTGGATTCGTCAAGGGGAACCATTTGATCTGGCGATTCTGGACATGCAGATGCCACAAATGGATGGTCTGACTCTAGCAGCAGAAATCCGCAAGCAGCCTGGCTACCAAAAGTTGCCTTTAATTATGTTGACATCCATCGGCAGGCCAGAAACGGCTAACCATACAAGAACACCCGTGGATTTCGCCGCATTCCTAACCAAACCGATTAAACAATCCCATCTTTACAATGTCTTGCGACCGTTCTTGGGTGGACAGCCGATTCTAGTGAAGCCTTCCTGCGCTACTCCACCTCAGATAAATCCCCAACTAGCGGCACAGTTACCGCTGCAGATTCTGTTAGCGGAGGACAATGTAGTGAATCAGAAGGTAGCCTTGCACCTACTGCAACAAATGGGCTATCAAGCCGATGTAGCTAGCAATGGATGGGAAGTGCTAGAAGCTCTACATCGCCAGTCTTATGACGTGGTGCTGATGGATGTGCAGATGCCACAAATGGATGGATTGGCAGCGACTCGTCGTATTTGCCAGGAATGGCCCCACACCGCACGTCCCCGAATTATTGCAATGACGGCCAATGCCATGCAAGGTGACCGGGAGGAGTGCCTGAATGCAGGCATGGACGACTACGTCAGCAAACCCATACGGGTAGAGGAACTAATCCTAGCGCTGAGCAAGTGTCAGCCAAAGGCAGGGAGTAGGGAATTGGATTACTCTCCACTCCCCGATACGATTGATGCCAAGCTACTACAATCATTCCGGGACATGTTAGGTAACAATACTGAGATCATCCTGGGCGAGATGATTGATTGCTACCTTGAAGATGCTCCAAAACTACTGCAAGTGATCGCTACATCTATTGCTCAAGGAGATGCGATCGCACTACGACAAGCAGCGCACACGTTGAAGTCAAGCAGTGCTACCCTTGGCGCTACAACCCTTTCCCTTCTGTGCCAAGAGTTGGAAGCCATCAGTCGTACTGGAAATACTAATATGGGATCAGACAAAGTGCCACAAATGGAAGCAGAGTATGAAAGAGTCAAAGCAGCTTTGCAAAAGGAACAAAAGCAGGCTCATATAGCAATCCGTTGTGAGTCGTGAAATCTTGGCTTGAGTCAGTAGTCAGTAGTCAGTAGTCAGTAGTCACTTAGCTACTGGCTTACTATTGCAAGATTCCACTTTACTTTTCAGGATTGCTATATCAAGTCTGTATGTGGATTAGAGCAGAGTGTGTAGTTGCTCAATAGCTGCTTTGGTTTTTCTATTCGGGTTAAAAACCCCGTTAATGGTTTTCAATAATTCCTTCATTGTGTAGGGCTTCGACAAAAATGTTTTGACGCCCGCCTCCCTAGCGGCAGTAAGCTTATCGCTCGAAGCCAGCCCACTGATGGCAATAATTTTGACATGCGGATTAATTTTTTGCAACGTGCGGATGGTAGTTGGACCATCCATATCCGGCATCATCATATCCATCAACACAATACTGATTTCCTCCCGATACTCCGCGTACAGGGCTACTGCCTCGATCCCATCAATGGCAATTAGGGTCTTATAGTTGTAAGTTTCCAGAGATGTTTTGATAATTTCTCGAATGGCGACTTCGTCATCCACAACGAGAATTAATTCTCCGTGTCCTGGAGGCAGTTCAAGGTCTTGGGTTTCCAGCGTTTCCATTACCTCCACTGCTGGCAAGTACACCTTAAATTGGGTTCCTCTTCCCACTTCGCTATACAAGTTCACAAAACCGCCGTGGCTTTTGATGATGCCAATTGCCGTTGAAAGACCCAGCCCTGTGCCTTTGCCCAGCTGTTTGGTCGTGAAAAATGGCTCAAAAATTCTATCCAATATTTCAGGTGGAATGCCAGTTCCAGTATCCGCGACAGTAACGACAATGTAGGGACCAACTTGGGCTTCAAGATTCATTCGAGCATAGTTTTCATCAATGAACAGATTCTCGGCAGAGATACTCAAGGTACCGCCATCGGGCATCGCATCGCGGGCGTTAACGCAGAGGTTCATGAAAACTTGATGAAGTTGTGTGGCATCTCCAGAGACAGTCGAAAGGTATTGCGGGATGTCGGTGCAGATTTCGATGGATTTTGGGAATGTCTCTTTGGCAATCTGCTGAATCTCCAATATCAGGTGCTTTACTTGAAGAATCGTACTCTTACCTTCGAGCCCTCGCGCAAACGACAGCACTTGCTTGACCAAATTAGCCCCGCGTTTAGCGTTTGTTACCAGGATCGGCAACAGCCGCTTACTATGCTGATCGTGAAGTTGTGTCTCCAGGAGTTGACCGATCATCAGGATGGGTGCGAGTATATTATTCAGATCGTGGGCAATGCCGCTAGCGAGTGTGCCGATGCTCTCTAATCGCTGGGCGCGGAGAAACTGCGCTTCGAGTTTTTTTTTCTGTGTGATGTCGGTGTTGACAAATAGGATTGACTTTGGTTTCTCCTCTTCATCCCGTACTAGTGTCCAGCGGCTTTGGATGATGATTTCCTTGCCGTCTTTAGTAACCTGATGCAACTCACCCTGCCACTCACCTTTCTCGGCAAGAATTTTCTGGACGTCTTGGAGCTGAGGCTGCTTTTCCTTGTACAAAAGCTCCGACGCATTTTTTCTCAGGGCATCAATTGCCTTCCAGCCGTACAGGCGTTCCGCACCTTTGTTCCAAAATAAGATTTGGTTGTCCAGGTTTCCAACGAAAATCGCGTCTGTTGCGACATCGAGTAGGGCAGCTTGGGCGCGGATTATCTCTTCTGCCCGTTTGCGCTCGATAGCGTAGCGGATCGAACGCTCGAGTAAAGGCGCTCCGATCTGACCCTTTTCCAGGTAATCCGCCGCTCCAGCCTTCATTGCCTCGATGTCTATTTCGTGGTCTCCCTGCCCAGTCAACAAAATAATCGGCGCTTTGCAACCATTGGCAATTGCGAGGCGCAAGAGTTCCAGTCCATTACGCTTACCCAGACTGTAATCGATCAGATAGACATCGTGCTGGTTATGCCCAATCGCTTTTAAGCCAGCGTCAAAAGTTGTCACCCATTCCAGCTCAAACAAGGCTCCCTCAATTTCAGAGAACCAATCGCGAGTCAAGACATAGTCATCCTCGTCATCATCAACTAGAAGTACTTTAACTGCGCCGTTGTCCATGTCCGTCTCCAAAGCCTTCCAGCGGCAGTTCAACAATTTCAAACCAGTATTTTCCTATGGTCTGCATAACCTCAACTAAGGATTCGAACGTCACAGGTTTAGTGATGAACGAGTTAGCACCCAGGTTATAGCTACGATAAATATCTTTCTCCGCGTTTGAGGTCGTCAGCACCACAACGGGGATTTGCCGCAGATTCCGGTCGGTTTTGATCTCTGTAAGCGCCTCACGACCGTCTTTTTTCGGCATGTTCAGATCCAGCAGAATTAGGCCTGGACGCGGCGAATTGCTCTGCTCAGCATATTGACCACGCCGATACAGATAATCCATCAACTCCTCGCCATCAGCCACGAAGTGTAAATCGTTGGTCAATCGACTCTCTACCAACGCCTCACGAGCCAAGACGCAGTCGTCTTCATCGTCATCAGCCATCAGAATTGTGACGGGTGTTCGGCGGTGATTCACTCTGCATTTTCTCCTCTAGGTTGTTTAATCGGCAGCGTGACAATAAATGTCGCCCCCCGCCCTGGCGTACTTTTTGCTGTGATGCTGCCGCCATGACGCTCGACAATTTTACGGCAAATCGCTAGACCCATGCCCGTTCCTTCGTATTCGCTGCGACTATGCAGGCGTTGAAAAACGTTAAATATGCGCTCAAGATACCTTTCGTCAAAACCAATACCATTATCCTCCACAATAATTTGACAAAGCTCAGTCAAAGCAGATTTCTCGAGTTGCCGTTCCTGACCTATAATAAGTTGGCTATGGAGCTTGACGACCGGCGGTGACTCAAAACGGTGGAATTTCAGCGCATTGCTGATCAGGTTCTGTAATAATTGACGCATCTGTACCGGATCGGTGTCAATGGTGGGCAACTCGCCAACCTCTACACGCCCCCCAGTCTGCTGGATTTGCAATTCCAAATCGGATAATACCTCTCGCGCCACTTGGTCGAGATTAACTGGAACGAAGGGCTGCGCCTTGGTCATTACCCGAGAAAGTGTCAACAAGTCGTTGATCAGGAACTGCATGCGTGACGCTGCATTTTGCATCCGCTCGAGGTAGTCACGCCCTTGATCAGTCAGCGCCTCGCCATACTTGTCTTTTAGCCGGTTGCCGAATGCCTGAATTTTACGCAGTGGCTCTTGCAGGTCGTGGGAGGCAACATAGGCAAACTGTTGCAGCTCGGCATTGGAACGCGCTAGCTCCTGACGCCTCAGGGTTTCTTCTTCCAGAAGTTGGGCTTGAGCCACGGCAATGCTCACCTGATCGGCTAGATGTTGCAGCAGTTCAATTTCAAAGCTTTGCCACTGCCGTGGACTGACGCACTGATGGGCAATTAGCAAGCCCCAGAGTTCTTCCTTCAAAAGAATGGGCACTACCAGTTTGGCCTTCACTCCAAATTGTTCCAGAAATTCAACTAGGCAAGGGTGCACTTCAGAATTTTCTACGTCAGCAATAGCATAAATCCGACCCTGATAATAATTTCGCAGGTACTCTGAACCAAAACAGTCATCGGTTATACCCTGCCCTATTACAGACGGCCAGTCGGGAACCACTGCCTCTGTGACCACCTTACCAAACCCATTCGGTTTAAGAAGGCGATAGATCAAAACTCTGTCAGCCTGGAGAAGCTTTTGTACCTCTGTAACGGTAGTGTGAAGAATTTCCTCAAGTTGTAAAGACTCGCGGATTTTGAGCGTAATTTCAGCAAACAATTGCGATCGCCTATTCTGGCGCTGTAATTCTTCTTGTACCCGCTTGCTCTGGGCTGTTGCCCGACTAGACTGGATCATAAGACGTACACGTTGACGTAGTACTGCCCAGTGAATCGGCTTGGTAATGTAATCGCTCGCACCTGCCTCAAAAGCTCGCTCAACCGACTCTTGATCTTCAAGAGCAGTAATCATCAACACAGGTGTGCTATCGCTGCCGGGAAGTGTTTGTAGAAGGCTGGCGCAGGTAAAGCCATCCATCACTGGCATTAGGGCGTCTAACAGGACAATATCTGGGTGTAAGCGAGTGTAGGCAGCTAACCCCTGCTCTCCGTCACTCGCCTCTACCACCTGGTACCCTGCTTGTTCCATCGCTAGGCGCAGCTGAAGCCGCATGAACCTGTCGTCGTCTACGACGAGGATGAGGGCATCTTTCTCGGAGTCAGTGATGTTCATAGCCATCACTATCAAGTGCTTAGAACTTCCCTAATGGTTTTCAATAATTCCTGCGCTGTGTAAGGCTTGGACAAAAATGCTTTGGCACCAGCGCTTTTCGCTACACTAACCTTATCACTTGATGCCAGACCGCTGATTGCAATAATTTTGGCTTGCGGTTTAATTTTTTGCAATGTGCGGATAGTTGTTGGACCATCCATAACTGGCATCATCATATCCATCAACACCACACTGATTTCATTCTTATGCTGGGCATACAGTGCGATCGCCTCAATTCCATCATTAGCCGTGATCACCTTGTAATTGTATATTTCCAGCGATGTTTTTGTAATCTCACAAATGGCGGTTTCGTCATCCACAAGGAGAATCAATTCTCCTTGTCCTGTAGATAATTCTAACTCTTCTACTTGCTGCGTTTGGGTTCCTTCCACCGCTGGCAGGTACACCTTAAATTCGGTTCCTTTTCCCACCTCACTATAGACATCCACAAAACCACCGTGGCTTTTGATAATGCCAATTACCGTTGAAAGACCCAGCCCCGTACCCATGCCTGGCTCTTTGGTGGTGAAAAATGGTTCAAAAATTCTATCCAATATTTCAGGTGGAATGCCAGTTCCAGTATCTGCAACAGTAATGACAATGTAGAAACCCATTTCGGCTTCAAGATTCATCCGCGCATAGTTTTCATCAATGAAAAGATTTTCCGCAGAGATACTCAAAGTACCGCCGTGTGGCATCGCATCGCGGGCGTTGACACACAAGTTCATGAAAACCTGATGCAGTTGTGTGGCATCTCCAGAGATAGCCCAAAGGTCTTGCGGCATAGCCATGTAAAATTCGATGGCTTTGGGAAATGTTTCTTTGGCAATCTGCTTAATTTCAGAGATGAGATGCCTTATTTGAAGAATCGTGCGCTTTCCTTCGACTCCTCGCGAAAACGACAGAACTTGCTTGACCAAAGCCGCTCCGCGTTTAGCGCTTGTTTCTATTGTCGTCAGTAGTCGCTGCCTCTTCTCATCCTTGAGTTTTGGTTGCAGGAGGAGTTGAGCTGATGCAATAATTGGTGTCAGCACATTGTTTAGGTCATGGGCGATGCCGCCAGCGAGTGTGCCGATACTCTCCATTCGCTGGGCGCGGAGGAACTGGGCTTCGAGTTGTTTCTGCTCCGTGATATCGGTGTTGACGATGAGGATTGATTTTGGTTTCTCCTCTTCATCCCGCACTAGTGTCCAGCGGCTTTCGACGATGATTTCCTTGCCGGATTTTGTCACTTGTTGCAACTCACCATGCCACTCGCCTTCAAGGGTAACAGTCTCCTGGGCGGATTCAAGTTGAGGTGAAATCTGCTTAAACAGCAGTTCGTCAGCCTTTGTGCCGATCGCTTCTGACGCCGTCCAACCAAATAAGCGGTTGGCGCTCTTGTTCCACAAGAGGATGCGCTCTTCCATATCGAGAACTAGAATGGCATCTTGCGATTTGTCAAGCAGGGTAGCTTGCTCTCGTATTTGCTCTTCCGCCCGCTTGCGCTCGGTGATGTCAAGACGAATCGCCACATACTGATATGGTTGTCCCTCAGCATTCAACAAAGGCACAATTGTCGTATCCACCCAGTAAAAAGTTCCGTCCTGGGCTCGGTTTTTAATTTCACCTTGCCAAACCTGCCCACCAGTGATGGTCGCCCACATCTCTCTAAAGAATTCCTTTGAGTGGTAACCGGAATTGATGATGCGGTGGTCTTGTCCGATAAGTTCTTCTCTGGAATATTTTGAGATTTCGCAGAACTTATCATTTACGTAGTTAATTATACCATTGTGATCTGTGATAGCCACAATGGAGGATTGATCCATTGCCAACTTTAGGTCTGCCAGGTCTTTAAGTGACTCTTGTAGCGCCTGCTCCGCCCGCTTGCGATCAGCAAGTTCGATTTGTGTCTGCTCGAAGAGTGTGGATTGCTGGATCGCGATCGCCACCTGCGTTGCTAATTGCTTGAGCAAATCGATTTCCAACTGCTGCCACTGTCGTGGTGACAAACAGTGGTTAGCTACGAGCAATCCCCACAACTCTTCCCCTTGCAAGATTGGCACCACCAAGTCGGCTCTGACTTGAAACTGAGCTAGAAAATCGATGTAACATTGGGTTAGACCCCCTGCATAGATATCCGCTGTAGCTTGGCTCCTACCTTGTTTATAGGGCTGAACATAATTTTCCGCAAAGCTAGGGTCTTTGAGTTTGCTTCCTAGAATAGGCTTCCAGTCGGAACCTACAGATTCTACGACCACAACTCCACCCCAATCTGGCTCGAAGCGGTAAATAAACACCCGATCAACCTGGAGGAACTGCCGCACTTCAGACACCGTGGTGCTAAGAATCTCCTCTAGGTTCAAAGACCGGCGGATGCGTTGGGCAATTTCCACCACCAGTCGCTCCCGCTCGATTTGCTGTCGCAGTGCCGCTTCATTGCGCTTGCGCTCTGTGAACTCAGCTAGCTGTTCTGCCCGACTCTGGCGTTCACGCTTAACTTTCTCCCAGTAGTTGCGGAAGAAGTCTGCCACACCAGGTTCTTCCTCAAGCAAGGCACCGAGATTATCCTGTACTCGCTTGTCTGCTTCAGGAGCAATTTCGGGGTGAGCTTCCATCCACACATGACACGTCTTAACGTAAGCTATAAACGTGACTAAGTGAGCGTAGGTACTAGGCCCTAGAATCCGGCGCAGCTCTTGACGGCAGTGCTCGGCTTGGTCGTGTTCTAGGGAGATAAATATTGAACAGTAGAGTAGACTTTCTTCAAGTGCTGAATTCGATGGCCAAACTGTCAGCACACTAGGCGTAAGAGCGAGCACGCTAAGGTGTTCGTCGATGTCGTTTTCAGTTGGGGGAGGCGATTCAAGCATCTCCAATACCTCCCGTGCCTTCATCCCCAGAGCGTGTAAGGAACAACTATGGCAGATCATGCAGTAGGGAACGGCACAGCAGCGCGAGAGGTACGCCGAGAGCTTTTCCTTGAACAGGGGCGGCAAAGGATTATTTATATACGCACCAAGCGTCTGTTGCCATAGGTTTTCCAACACTTGTGGGTTTTGTTCTGCAGGACCAAAGAAGGGTGGGAAAAAACCTAATTTATCCTCGATTTCTGCCTTAATTTTCTCACCTGTTCGCATAGAATGACGGAGGGCTGTAAGCCTCGCCGCTCCATTGTTAGACAATACAGTTTTCATTATTTTTTTCACACTATTATTCAATTACGGCCCTTCCTTGTGTTTTTATAGTAGAGTGAGCAGCCGTGCTATATTTAAAGGTTGTGTAACTAATTACAACAGTCTGTAATCTGCTTTTAATCTGGGTTTAAGTGCTTTATATCTATGTGGGACAATCAGAGCGCAATCTAATAATTTTTCTCTTTGTTAACTATAGTAGTACTTGCTGTGGTGATTAATAAAGAAGTATGAAGTTATGTGAAATTAGGTAAAGTTATGATTAGTAAGTTAATTTAGATGAAGATTGTCTAAAAAACTTGAGCAGTCGTAACTAAAGGCACAATAGATTCAGCCGTTTAAAACACTGATGCCCCAAACGTGATGGAAAGAGTACTAACGTCCCCAGCCTCGCCAATTAAAGCAACGAAAGACAGCTTTGCGATCGCCTTTGCCCCCTTGTCACTGGAGGAAGTCTACGCACTGGCGGATGATCCAGGTAATGGTGCCGTGGTGGTTATGAGTGGAATGGTTCGCAATCAAACCGATGGTAAAGCGGTGGTTGCCCTGGAGTATCAAGCCTACGAACCGATGGCACTTCAGGTGTTCCGTCAAATTGCCGCAGATATTCGCACGAGTTGGAGTAATGTGAATCGGGTGGTGATTCATCATCGGATTGGGCGCTTGCAGATTGGGGAAATCAGCGTTCTGGTGGCAGTGGGTTGTCCCCATCGCACGGAGGCGTTTGAAGCCTGCCGCTATGCGATTGATACGCTCAAACACAACGCCCCAATCTGGAAAAAAGAACACTGGGGAGATGGTTCTAGCAGCTGGGTTAGTATTGGCGCGTGTGAGGCAGAGGGGGAGAGGGGGAGATAGGGAGATAGGGAGATAGGGAGATAGGGAGATTTTGTTGCAATTGTTTGCGCGTTTCGCTGCCTTCTATTGCAGTTTGTAACTATTACTGTATCCCAGATAACTAATCCTCTAGACTGAGTAGCAATTCATAAAATTGGGATATACAGTCACATGCAGATGCTCAATTTAGGCTGGCACGATTATCTAGTTTTGATTTCCTTTGCTGCTTGTATTGCTGGCCTTTTCTTACTATCTGATGGCAAGCAGACTCAAGCGGATGACTTGGAAGAAACAGAGCTAGCGCTATTTAGCATGAGCTTTTCTTACTGGATGGTCTACTGCGTCGCTTTTAGCATCCAGAAAATTTGTTTACAAGACTGGGAATTCGTGCTGCTGAGTTTGAGGCTAACTGCTGCTCTTTCTTACTTTTTGACTTTTTCCTGCATACTTAGTCTGCCCCTGAACCGCTTGGCAATGCGGCAAGTAGAGGACTGAATCAACCTAGGATTTATTAAGTTTTCAAAACTTGGTTGAGCGCCGTTTCTAGTTCATCCTGACGAAGAACCGTCAGGATGAAAACCTCTTGAACGGTCTTACCCTGCCGCGCTATGACTTTGAATCCCCCCCGAATTGGGACAGACACCCGCAATTGCATCCGGGGACAGTGACCTCTAACACGAGCAATCACTCCTGGGGTAATGGTTTGAATACCGTCCAGCTTGGTAAGGCGCTCAAGAAGTGGGATGAGTCCGGGAATGTGGGTGGAGTGATTCAGAACGAGTCTACCTTTGGCGGGGTTTCCCATGAAGATTCAAGCCGCCTCTAGAGGAGCCATCGTTAAACCCGCCCGCCTCAGTTGCTGGTGGTAAAGTTCCGCTTGCTCTTGAGGGCCAACCCAGACAATTGCTTGACCTTCAAAGTGAATTTGGTTGGTCAGTTCCCAAGCGCTATCGCTCGTCATACCAGGAATATACTTCATTAAACACTCAGCCACGTGCTGAAACGTATTAAAATCATCGTTCAACACAATGACTTTGTAATTGGGATACAGCTTGGGGGTAACTTGAGTAGACCGTTCAGGAGCTACCGTCGGTGCCGTTGCCATTGCATGAACAGCTGCTGAGAGTACCGTAGCCATAGGACAGATCCCGAAAATAGTTTAACACGATTACATTCCAAGATAACCGACGACTTAAGTTGCCGTGCACCCCCTGTCTTACCTCACTCTAGCGCCAGTCTTTCCAAGATTCGTTGAAAATAGAGGTATCTGGGAAAGCAATCGGGTTGCCATTTTGTTCCAGGCGGCGTTGTAGGGCTTCTAGTTGTGGCTCGCTTTGAGGGAGTTGATCTACAAGCTGGTAGGGCGCGATCGCCTGCTCCAAGGCAAAGGCGGCTGTAGTTCCCGCTGCTGCCCCGGAGGACCATTCAAACGAATGCACCCGATAGGCAGCTGCCGCGATGTGGCTAGTGGCAATACTTTTACCAGCTACTAGCATATTGTCTATTTTTTGAGGAATCATCGCCCGGAGGGGGATTTGGAAGGGATAGGTTTGATCAGCGCCACGTCGCTCACCTGGATAGTCAAAGTTACCAGGGAGTTCTGGTGGAGTCATAGCCATGCAAGGATGAAAGTCGATGGGATAGAAACCGATGCCTACAGAGTCGGGGTAGATAGTGGAGCGAGTACGCTGCTTGACTTGCGAAATTGACTCGGTACCTCCGATTAAAGCCGTTGCTTGCCGCCCAGCTAGCGCTGCCTGTAAACTAAAATACATCTTTGGCGATAGAGCCTGGCGGTAGTAGTCGTCGTCTTGGTAGTTGCGGCGAGAGATATCAATTTCCGACACCTTAAAGCCTTGAGGATAAGCCCAACTGGGTCGTCCAATGATTCGCCGTCCTTCTCGGATGTAGGGATACTTGGACAATCCATGCTCGGTTCCCATGGGGGAATTCAGCCCAGTCAGGTAACGGTTGTTAGTTTGCGGCTGCTTGACACCTTCACCCAGTTGGGAATCGGTGGTTCCAGCCACCAGCCAGTAGAAATAGCCCTTGGCGTTTAACTCAGCATTGCGTAAGCTCTCCACCCGTAGTCCTCCCATCCACCCCCCTGGTTGCAACTGACCGCTGTCTTGCAACTGATTACGAGTGTAGATCAGGTTATCTGCGGTAGTGCCTGGACGGTAGTCGTTGCCCCAAGTCCAGTTTTGCATTGAGATGTCGCCTGGTGTTGGCGTCGTAAACTCGATGCCACTAAATTTAGCTGGCTTGCCAGTTTCAGGACTCCAAATGCGCCGGTAGGTGAAAACTAAGGGAAAGTTGGCTAGTCGCTGCTGTTCATAGCTGTAGTAGGGAGCATATTGAGGATAGAATGGCGGCATTGTATGGGTTTGTGGCTCCTTAGTTGCCGCAAAAGCAAAGGTATAGGTAAAGCCCTGGGTGCAGTGGGGATCGCCCTTGGCGCTAGAGGAAGAAGGTTCCTGGTAGGAACGAGGATCGATGCCTAGTTGGTAGGGGACATCCGCAAGGGCGATCAACTCGCCGGTTTCTGTGGCGTCAACAACGTACCAGGTAGGTGCAACACCTCGGGTTAGTTGGTTATTCTTATTTACGTTTGAGGGTACGAAACGCAGAATTGTTTTTTCAAACCGAGGAGAGTTTTCATACCGATACGAATCTTGGATAGTTTGAGACAGAGGCTCGGTGTTTAGGGGTGGTGCATCAGAGGCTGGTTGATGTTGGATGCCGATCGCACTTTGAATGAGTTGCCCAGTTGAAATGGTTTCTAATTCTTTGATGACTGTTGAGGGAAACCATTTCAGCTGGCCTTTGCCCCGTTTAGCAGCATCTGTTAACATAGAAAATAGAATGTTCGCACCATCGCGGGGAAGAAAACACGCTTTACTCACCCAGCACGATCCCGGATTGAGCTTTCCGTAGTAGCGCTGAATTCGTTGCCGCAATTCCAGGTAGCCGCGTGGGAAGAACAGCCGCGAACGCTGGCTTTCTCGCTCGTCTAGTGCGGAAGTTCCCTGAGCTGAAATCTGTCCTCCTACCCAATCTGTAATTTCAGTCAGGCAAACGGTTCGCCCAGCCAGCAAGCCTTCGTAGGCTGTAGCAACACCGGCGAGTCCACCTCCCACCACCAGAATTTCACAGTTTACGGTTTGGTCTGGGATTCTAGGTGGTGCAGCAAGGGCATCAGGTGTGAGGGATGAAAGGAAAGTTGAGCAAAGGGTGAGGCTAATAAGCGATCGCTTCATGGTTAAAAGTCTGTTTGGCTCCTACGTATATCTAGCCTTCAGACCTTACCACCCCAAAAATGTTCATATCAAGCTTTTCTTCAACTCCGCAGAGCCCGAATGGGGCGATCGCTGCATTGTTTAAGTATTTAATTCTACCTTATAACTTTGACTATTTTCCTCAACCACTCCAAAAAATTCAGCAGCTTCATATATTTTTATCATAAGCTTTTATTTTTAATAATTATCTAAGCAAATTAAAATCCCTAATTCCTTGCTATATGTCTTTTTACCCAATAGAGTATGACTAGTAGTTTAAAGTAATATTACATAAATTAGACATTAACAATACTTAAATTATACATGAACATTAGGTTAATTAATATACTATGGTTGTTAGCATTTATCAAAATTGTTGTCAAACAGTTTATGGGATGTATTATTAGCTCGAAATTGTGGTTGAAGACCTTTCGGAGTCAACTGTTGAGTCTTCAACGCTGGTAGAAATCCAACGCTTGCGAGTACTTCAGGAGCCTGAGCAGCGGAGCTATAGTTTTATCATGGATGTAGATATAAAAGGATACTATATTACTTATGGCAAGCTGGATTGTCAACTTTGAGCTATTGGTGCCTTGCTCCAACAATATACAGTGCGAAGGGAGCGTGTACTACTGCTCTAACCACTGGGGTTGGAGTTCATAGCTGCTTTTTGGCTCACCATTTCTGCGCCTCCACCCGGTGCTGTGCGGCTGAAGTGAATCCTGCCTAGACTTCAGGCATTATATCTATCCCTTTCCCGGGATGCGAAGCCGCACCCGGTAGGGAAAAGAACTTATTGCATGCGGCTAACAATTTTACAGCTAATGCAAAGATAACAGGTGACGAAGGCAGGTTCTATGGCTATTAATTCGGAGCCTGAATCAGAAAATCAATATGATTCAGTAGGTCTGCTGATGAAAAACGTGGATGACATAAATATGGAAGCAAAAGAAATTAAATCTGATATCATGATGAGACTTGATCTACATAGTTCATTAACACGTAGTCACATAGATCCATCTGTCTTGAGTCCGTTTCAAAGGATTCTCCTGACGACTGATGGAACACTGACAGATATATTGGAAGCATATTTATTTGAATCGGTTCAGATAGTTAAGTTGTCTGAGGAATTAGTTTCACTAGTACAGGATATTCCCCCATTAGAGTTAAAAATAGGAACTGAGGTAATTGAGAGAAAAATATTATTACAGGGAAAGATAAGTAGGAATAATTTTATTTACGCCGAGTCAATTCTGGTTCCATCAAGACTAGATGAAGGGTTTAAAACCAGCTTACTAAACTCTCAAATACCACTTGGTCGACTCTGGTTAGCTCATAAGATGGAGACATTTAAAGAGATCGTTGATTCAGGCAAAGAACCTGCAAATGAGTTGTCTTATTACTTTAATATCAAAAGGGAAGACAATATTCTATTTCGTACTTATCGTCTCTTTAATAAACGTAGACCAATTATGATGATTACTGAAAAATTTCCGGAAAGCTCCTTTCTTAAAAAACTTTAACTATTATAGTTATAAAGAGGGTACAAAAGTAACTCGGAGAGAAATATGGAAGACATTGAAGCAATAAACAAGAAAAGTCACAACGTTGTTCTAGATATTTTGCCATATGTCACCAGTGAGGAATTACTAGAGGACACAGACCTTTTTAGTCTAGGTCTGGACTCAGTAAATGCTATCACGCTTGTTTTGAGCTTGCAAGACACATTTGGTGTTAATTTCGAAACCAACGAAATTAGCCTAGAAAATTTTCGGACTGTAGCGGACATTGTCAAACTGATAAAAACAAAGAAAGGGCTATAGACAGCACAGAGAACATAGGGTGAGGAGAACTAATGACTATATCTTATGAATTTGCGTTGTTTAAGCTGATTGCAGCTCCATGGATTTCCCAGTCTATATACGTCTTTGTGAAGCTTGGCGTTGCGGATCTACTTTCCTTGGAACAGATGGATTACCGACAAATTGCTGAGGTAGTGTCAGCCAAGCCAGAAGCGCTTTACCGACTCTTGCAAGGTCTTGCTCGTACAGGGCTAGTAGTAGAAATTAGCCCCGCTACCTTTGCACTGACAAAGCTAGGGGAATGCCTTAAGCCAGGCGCTCCTGGTGGATTACGCAGCTGGGCGTTGCTGTGGGGAGAAGAGTACCACCATGCTTGGGGCGAATTATTGGGAACAGTCCAGACGGGGACTATCGCTTTCGACCGAGCTTATGGAGCGAATTTGTATCAATACCTGCATGACAACCCGGAAACAGCTCGAACTTACGATGATGCAATGACCGGCTTGGCTGAACTTCTATATCCAGTAGTTGTTGCTGCTTATGATTTCTCAAGCAGCAAGCAGCTCGTTGATATCGGAGGTGGACGTGGAACTTTTATTGCTTCTATACTTGCTGCAAACCCTAACTTGAGAGGAATCTTATTCGACCAGCCAGCTGTTGTGAGCAAGGCTTCAACTGTATTAGAAGCTTACGGTGTGACAGAGCGCTGTGAGATTGTGTCAGGAGACTTTTTCGCAGCCGTTCCTACAGGAGCAGATACTTATGTCCTATCAAACATTCTCCACAATTGGGACGACGAGCAGGCAACGGCAATCTTGCACAATTGCCGCCAGGCAATAGCCGAACGTGGAAAAATCTTGATCGTGGAGACGGTTTTATCTGGCAAGAATGAACCAGCACTAGCTCGAGTACACGACTTGAACATGCTTGTTTTGACTGGAGGCCGGGAGCGGACAGAGGATGAGTTTTCAAAACTCCTTGCTCACTCAGGCTTTGAGCTAAAGAGAGTTATCCCAGTACAACCAATGACTTGTGTCGTAGAAGCTGTTCCAGTATGACTGTAGTGAGCTGTGTGGAGGTAGCTACAAGATGAAAAATAGATTACCGCAACGGACAATGAATGATCTACAATCCGAAAAGTCCAGCATGTCACCAGAAGAATTGAACAACAAGGGCCAAACTAGTCATGTTTCTGGTCAGCTCCCACAAGACCGGACCAAGAAAGACGAAGCCCCGGCAGATTTCTGGCAAGCTATTAGGAATGTCATCGGGTTACAGCATCAGGCTCCGCCCTTGCAGGCGGTCGAGCGCAATGGGAACCTAGCGCTTTCTTTTCCCCAAGAACGGCTGTGGCTACTCGACCAGTTGGCACCTGGCAGTTCCTCTTACAACGTACCAATGCCCTTTCGCGTTACAGGTCCGCTCAACGTCCCGGCGCTAGAGCAGAGCCTCAACGAAATTGTGCAACGCCACGAAGCTTTGAGAACTACCTTTGCAACCGTGGATGGGCAACCAGTTCAGGTCATTGCCCCAGCCCTAACTTTGACAATATCGGTGGTGGATCTCCGGGAACTGCCGGAAACTGAGCGGCAGACTCAGACCTTGCAGTTAGTCACCGAGTCAGCCCAGCAACCCTTCAACCTGAGTCAAGGGCCACTCTTGCGGGCGGCTTTACTGCAACTCGGGCAGGAGGAACACGTGATGCTCCTGAGCGTGCACCACATTGTTTTTGATGGATGGTCCGCAGGTGTGTTGTTTGAGGAACTTTCCGTACTTTACGAAGCCTTCTTGACTGGGAAACCCAAGGCACTCCCTGAACTACCCATCCAGTACGCAGACTTCTCTGTCTGGCAGCGGCAGTGGCTGCAAGGTGAGTTTCTGACTCACCTGCTTGACTACTGGAAGCAGCAGCTTGGCGGTGACCTCCTTGTGCAGCATCTACCTACTGACCATTTGCGACCGGCTGTCCAAACCCGCCGGAGTGCGTCCCAAACTCTAGTACTATCCGAGACTCTGACCTCTACGCTAAAGGCACTCTCGCGTCGGGAGGGTATCACCTTGTTCACGACGCTACTGGCCGCCTTCAACGTCCTGCTATATAGCTATACAGGCCAGGAAGACCTCTTTGTGTGCACTCCCACCGCTAACCGCAACCGAACCGAGACTAAACGACTAATTGGTTACTTTGTCAACCTACTCGTCCTGCGTACCGATCTCTCTGGTAACCCCAGTTTTCGGGAATTGCTAAGTCGGACGCGTAAGATGACCTCGGGGGCTTATAGCCATCAGGATCTGCCTGTTCGTCGGCTGGTGGATTGTCTCAATCTGGTCCACGTACCGCTGTCTCAGGTGATGTTTGTCCTCCAGAATGTTCCAAGCCAACCCCTAGAGCTACCAGGCTTGACCGTGAGTTCCTTGGAGATCGACAACGGCACGGCTGATTTTGATTTGTTCTTATCAATGTTTGAGTCAGGGGAAAACCTGAGCGGGGTGTTGAAGTACAACACCGACCTGTTCGATCATACGACTATCACCCTAATGCTGAACCAATTTCAGCTCCTGCTAGAAAGCATCGTTGAAAATCCAGATCAGCCCCTCTCGTCGCTGCCACTCTTGACTCAAACAGAATCGTATCGACAAGGCATAAAGCGCTCAGAGGATGCTGCCGCTTTATTGCCGTCGCCAAACGAGGAGATGGACCACTCTACGCTGCCAGTGTTTGACCAGGCACGCCTAGAGCTGGAAAGAGCCTACACTTCGGGTTCTACGGAGTACGTAGCACCGCGGGATAGTTTGGAACTCCAGCTGACGAATTTATGGGAAAAGGTTTTAGATATTCAGCCGATTGGAGTAAGGGACAATTTCTTCGATCTGGGGGGGCAATCGCTCCTAGCTTTGCATCTGTTCATGCAAATCGAAAAGATATTTGACAAAAATCTTCCCTTGTCTACCCTCTTCCAAGCACCAACTATTGAGCAACAGGCTAGCATTCTCCAGCAGTCAGAATGGTCACCACCCTGGGACTCGCTGGTGGCGATTCAAAGCAGTGGTTCTAAACCACCTCTGTTCTGTGTACACGCTATTGATGGCAACGTCCTCGTCTTCCAGAACTTGGCGCGTCAGCTGGAGCCAAATCAACCAGTTTATGGGCTACAAGCAAAGGGGCTGGATGGAAAACAATCTCCTCACACCCGGTTTGAGGAAATGGCAGCTGACTACATCAAAGAAATACGTACTGTCCAGCCAGAGGGTCCTTATTTGCTAGCTGGCTACTCCGCTGGTGGTGTAGTGGCTTTCGAGATGGCTCAGCAGCTCCACGCCCAAGGTCAGAAGGTGGCTCTTCTTGCCTTGATTGATAGCTACTGTCCGGTTTATTTCAACCCACAGTCATTCCTTGATTTGGTTTCTCGTCATTTGGGTAACCTTTTACGACTCGAACCTAAAGATAAGTTGACCTACTTTGTGGCAGTTATGGGAGCTATGGAACAGAGGCTCCAGAAGATTTCCCGCAAGTTTTACCCAGGTATTGGGCGTTCCTCGCCTCAAGCAGACAAAAAATCATCACCTACTTCTATCGTCGTAGCTAACAACCAAGCCATAACAGAAACTGACATCTTTGCGGCGCAAAAACAAGCTATAAGAGACGCTGTAAGAGACTACGTCCCGCAAGTCTATTCCGGTCGGGTAACCCTCTTCCGGAGTGCTGAGCAGCCTTGGTGGATGGGTAGCGATCGCCAATTAGGCTGGGGTAGGCTGGCGGCTGACGGGTTGGAACTCCACGAGGTTCCTGGCGACCACCTGACCATAATCAGAGAAAACGTACGGTTCCTAGCCGAACAGTTTAGGGCTTGCCTAGATCAAGCACAGGCAAACGAGCGCGCTTTCTACGCTGCTACAGCAAGCGAAAAATAAACCGGTAGCGGTAGGGCTAGCTAGGATCAGCGAATGTCTTCGTAGAACTGCTTGAGGTACGTTGGCGAGACACCAATACCCCACAGAAAACCAATGTAGAGGTACAAGGCTGTGGCTTTGAGAGATCCCCAACGTGCCACGCGGCGGTCAGAACTCTGGACAATGCGGTTTACCTGGCGAATCCGCCCCCGCTGCACAAGCTTGAGACACAGGTCGGCCTCCTCTAAGATGGGGAGGGCAGCGTCAAACCCCCCATAGTCCCAAAAATCGGTGCGGCGACAGAACATTACCTGGTCGCCAAACAGCAGGCGCAGTCCCTTGAAAAACAGGTATGGCCGGAAAATTAGCGGGGCGTAGTAGGTTTTGAGGTAGTTGTGCAGCGACACTCCCCACCGTGTGGTTTGGGAGCCTGCCATCAGGGAAATAAAACCCCCAGCGGCAACAGTTTGATCCGCTAAAGTTTGCTCGATCACTGCTACGAGGTCGTCTGGCACAGAGGTATCCGCGTGCAGGAAGCAAAGGATTTCCCCCGTTGCTGCCTCCGCTCCTCGGTTCATCTGCACCGCTCGCCCACGCTCGTTAGAGTTAAGGACACGCACCCCCTCCCTTAGAGCGATCGCGATCGTCTCGTCTTCACTCCCGCCATCCACCACTAGCACTTCCAAAGCTTGGGGAGCGAGCAGACTTAGAAGGCGCAGGGTGCGTCCCAGGCAACTTGCCTCATTTAGAGTGGGAATGATGATGGAGACGCAAGACATTACAGATCCGTCAGATTAAACTTACTTGTAAATAGGTTTAAGACTAGCATGAAAACATGAAAAAAAATGACTTGGAATTTTTAGACTTGAGTGCAGACAACTGGTGGCAGTCAGATGCAAAAATATACGCTCTCTATCATCTCAACCAGCCACGCTTTGAATTTTTTGATATTTATGTTATAAATTGGCAGGGATTGAAAGCATTGGACGTGGGAGCATGTCACTTGTGTAAAGTGTTCAGATAGTAATCAGGCCATTGAGATAAGCACAACGATGAGCTAGGACTTGCGGGACATTTTCCTGTTTCCACTGCGCGCCGGAAATCTTGAGCCGCC
>JAABUZ0100003355.1_pt1 | contig 23908 bp, 20 predicted proteins | sample 5562091 | NCBI WGS metagenome assembly JAABUZ01 (sample SAMN12813069, study PRJNA571459) | rock metagenome | isolation source: Antarctica rocks | place: Antarctica: Victoria Land, Linnaeus Terrace sud | collected 2015-12-21
GTCAATCTGTCAATAACGAGTTGCAAATGACAATGTCTCTCATACTCACTTGCATCTTCTTTTATGACCTTTATAATTTCCGTTAGTACTAGTGCTGGGACTCAACTACTGGCAGCGATCGGCGACTGCCGCTCGTTAGATCTACATATTATTACCCACGGTTTTTTAAGATCTTAACCAGTAGAAGGCAAACTCGTTATATTGAACGTGCATCAAGGTATGACCCCTTATTCCTTGATACAGGTAGACAAGATTTTGAAATTGGTATTTTTAGACACAGGCAGGGCAGTCCCACAATGGTGATCCTGAGAGCTTTTGGGAGGCGGGAATCACCTTCTGCAAGTTCTGTGCACGCGAGGGCCCAAGGGTATCCACCTTCAATTTAATTCTGATACAACCAGCTAATCTAACATACGCTTTGAAGAGAGACACTGTCTCTTCGTAACGGGACCAATACACCGGCGATCCATTTGACGGCTGTACCATGTAGGTGGCTAGTCATATAGGTCAGAGCGGTACAGGTATGGGATGAGGTTGATTGAATTTGAAAGAGCTAAGCCCTCTTGAACAGAGCGGCTATCGCCAGAGATGGTATCTGTTTTGGTAGGGCGATAGCAGTCCCTCGACTGGCTCTGATTTGTCGATTGTCAAGCCTGGCGTGAGTGTCGCTTCAGATTGCTCACTCCTGGCATACTCCGACCCAAGTAGGTCTGACGCACAGGCCAGCCCAGCTGCAGAGCTCTCGAAAGACTCTAGGTTGCCGGTCTCAACGTTCGCCTCAGGTGTAGCCTCGAATTTCCCACCCATATCAAATTCCGCGCCAGTAAGCTGTACCCGGTTGAATCCAGCTGTGGGGTTTTCAGCACTTTCAAGCACCAACATTATTGGAGAAGAATTGCGTAAGCGTCGCTTGATGGCAGTGTCAGCTGTTGTTCTCCTAGAGGGTTCTTCACACTGACCTCCAGCGACTTCGTAAACAATTTTTGAGGACTTCTGTGTGCTAGCGATGGCAACGCTTGAACTGGCCAGCTGCTTTATCTCGGTCTTCTGGCTCTGTTGTCTTCTATTTTTTTCCCAAGGATGTGTTGGTTGTTTTTATTTTGAGACGATATGTGAGGACCCAGATCAGGTTTTAAAACCTACAGGCGCCCTGGCCTTATCAAGCTAATCACAAGCCATGTTGCTCAATGAAGCCTAAATTGCATTGTGGATGCCTGCTTCAAAGATGAGCGGCTGGATCGCCTTCCGCCTTGCACGGACCTGGGTCTCGTGTTTGCATCCGGTCAAACTCAATACTCAAGGTGGGAAGAAATCGATTGTCAAAAGTGAGGCTGCATTTTCATTTGCTTGCAAGGTCGAAGTGTCGAGATGAACTACTTCATCATTCTAATCAGGCATACATCCCTCAAAACTGGGGGTGGAGATGCAGGGTTAATCTTTGCGTACCTTCAGATGTCACAATTATAATCGTAATGCATTGATCCTCTGCAATGCAGACTTTGAATGCTAGGCCAATGGAGAAAGATAACCTGTCAGTGGCATGATTATGCCAAGACGAGGTTGAGGGTGAAGAGGACTTCGCTATTACAAATTCACCGACCGCCTTGTCGTGCTTGATTAGCTCTTTCGCCTCTGCTCTCTGTGCAATCTCACACCCCTGATGTAATGCCACTAGGGAAGCGATTTTGGCTCAGACTGTGATTTGACTTTCATCGACGGCCGACGCACCTGAGAAGGCAGCAAATCAACGCAGCCGAATTATATGATAGGTGTACAGAAATCCTTTGGTGAAATCGACAAAGTACGAACATGTGAACCGGCAACCGGATTTGAACAGCCTTGCAGTCTGCAGATGAGAGGGGGTGATGCGAGCTTGAACACTGAAAGTCTGGAAGACGGCACAATATTTATCTATAGTAAGATACTGTCACTGCTATTAAACGTGCAGAATTATTCATATTCTGCGGAAAATCTGTAACAGTTTACTGGTGAGGAATCTGTCCACCATCTATCACCATATTCATCACATACATCACATACATCAATGTCTAATTTAAAAGAAGACATCAAGTTGTCAACCGCAGAGATCGAGGACGCCTTGTATCTTCGAAAACCTGAGTCTCATAAGATTACCGCTGATGCTTTGTCATTTGAGATAGACAGCATATCTCATCTCAGCTGAAATTAGTTAACTGTTCACAGAACACCAAAATTTCTGATCCAGAATTTGCTTAAGATGATAGCTTAAACGGGACCGCAGCAACAGCCGTGTTGTACCATGGTCACACACTCGCAGAGCTTTTCGATGACCTTAGTCTCACTTTCCCGACACAAAGTAGTCACAGAATCAAGAGTAAAATCGTCTGGCGAGGCGAAGTGATTCCAGATGATCGCGCACAGACGATTCTGCTTGAGGAATTGAAGCCTAAGAGTGATGGCTCGACGCTTCTTATCTCGAAGGAATACTTTTTCAAAGGCCGAGTAAAGCATCATCATAGCTTAAGTATTATCATCGTGTTAACAAGATTATACAGAAATACATGATTCTGGTGATAGGCGCCGTGGACCGTAAATGAGCCTGGGATCTGGAGCAATCCTCCAATGAATACGTTCTGTCCACTGTACCAACGTCAGAAGGCATGTCAGCTTCGGAGAGAATTTATATGGTGAATCACTTTCGAACCGCATGTTCCGAGTCACAGGATGAATCTATTCGTCATTTCGAAGTCTTGAGCGACAGTGTGCTTGAGCTTCTGTTAGAGTATGTGCTTAGGCATCTTAAGCCAGTATTGACATACAAGTACGACGAAAACGGTAATGTTAAAGTCGTCAAGGTATTCAACAGTGCATCTAATAATCTTATTTTAGCATTGCAAAAGGAGAAGAAAGATGACGAGAACGATGAAGAGAACGAGGAGGAGGACGACAACGAAGATGATTAAACCTTGACCTTTTGAGAATCGAGATGGTATTAAGCCTTGTTGATGTTGTCCTGAAGAGAGCATTCCACCATTTGTTTCAGCGAGAATGTTACACTACGGAATTCTTCTGCAAGGTCATTGCTGGATAGTTCAATATTCACAGATCATTTCTTCAATAGAATAGTCCGGCCGTCGACTGACTTCATTAATCAACTCCTCAAACCCTTTCCCATCCCACACGTCTCTCAATAACTCTTAACCCCATCTTAACCAAATCCCACAACCCAACCCCATCTCTTCTCTTTACACACCCCCACCACGCTCATCTCACTTCTGTCTCAGTCTTCATTCGTTGATCTTGCTTCAAAGATTCAATATTCACGCTACCGGCAATTTCGAGAAGTCTGCTTCTTCGTTGAGAGCAGGAGCAGTTGGTGTCACCATAAGAAATCAGGTTGGAATTGAGCTCAGAGGGTTGGACTTAGGCTGTGGCCAGAGCAAGAGGCTTTGTTGAAATTCTGCATCAAGTGCACTTAGAGGTGGGTCGACACCTGAAGACTGTCGGAAACTTGAGGATGCTGCGTATCCTCTGTGCCAATGAGGCTCTGGGTGAGGCCCTGGGTTTGAGTGAGGCCGTGGATTGAATAGAGGTACGGGAACTGGTGGCATTCTGGCAACATCCAACGTATTCCCAATCATGGTCGTACCAGTCTGAGAGAGTGAGGCTTGAGCCCTGCTGAAAGCCTGGCTGATCCATTGTTTGCAAAATCTTACATCAGCCCCTCGGAAACTAAAAGTCGCGGAATCTGCAAGGCCCTTGTCAACGTCGCATACTAAAACTCGGCGGAATCTGCGACCCCTTGTCAACGGAAGGCGCCATATTGAACTTAAAAGTCGCAGAGACGCCACATGCTAAAACTCGCAGAATCTGCAAACACCCTGTCAAAGGCAGGCGCCACATTGAACTAAATGTCACATGCGAGGATGAGAAATGAAGTGTACAAGGTTCAGGAGGGTACGCGAGTGTTAGGACGGGGAGATATTGGGGGTAGACAGGACAAAGCAGCGCGAACGTCAACAGCACTACAAAATCGCCAAGCTGAAACAATCCCATATCACATCGATCTTGATCTAGTGCGTATGGGTTATGTCCCCAATTTGTCTGCATATAACAACATAGGCTCGTTGCGTTGTTTCGCCCTGCTTTGCTGTGGTATCCCACAATCGTGGAGCCCAAAACGCCGCCTTCACGGGGTTGTGAGCGAAGTGGTGGGGTGACGAGGCATGAACTGTGAGGGTTTGCAGCGGGAGTTTTGGGGTGGAGTGGAGATGGACGAGAGGGAGGGCGGGAGAAAAGTAAGGGTAGTCTCCTTCTTAACTACTATTCATCTCGTAACCATTCTTCTACCTCAAATCCAACCCGTCTGAACTGCTTCGCTGTAAAGAAGAGTGTTCATGTTGTGACCCCAAATCCGTAACACCTGACGTTCCTTGAGTGTCCCCTCGGAGTCCGAAATGTTAATTGTGATGTCGGGCCAAGGACAGCCACGCCAATATCCTGCAAGCCAACGCCAGTGATTCTCGTTGTTGTATGCTGTAATAGGCAGACGAAACTTCCAGCAGGTCGTTCACACCACCATCCGTTGTTGCATGAGCACAGAAGCTGAATGGTATCACTTGATGATAAAAACGTCTGGATCATCCAATATCAAAATGAAGTTTCCACTGTGGGGTCATCATAATGACCAGGGTAAGTGACGCCTTTGCCCACCGTGCTAGCCCAACTCGAATTGCTTCGCAGGTCTGATTGAGTAAGGCTAGAAATCTTCCCAGTATCCCCACGATTGAGATTCGAACTCCCATGAACAAGCGGACCTGGCACTTGGCCATTATCAAGCGTGATGGTTGGCATAGAAATTTGATCAAGATATGTGACGGGTTCTGTTTGACCGAGTGATCGGGGTGCTTGGGTGAAACCGCTAGTCCCTTCCGAGTTCCAGGTCGCATAGTGCGAATTTCTTGCGGGTGGTGACTCGCCTCCAGAAGGAATCGAATTTGCCTTGTTTGGTTGAATTTTTCCCGGGAGACCAGTATCTGATCCCGATATATCTGAATCTGACTCAATCTCATATGTATGCCCTGGTTGGGTTGGCCCGTCAGAAACGGGTCCTCTTGACGTCTGAGCTTGGTTGAGCTCGGTGCTTATAGGCTGCGATGAAATATTTTCGAACAACTGTCGTACGATACGATTTTGAGTTACCTCTGAGACCGGCTCTTTTGACGTGGACTTCAAATCCAAGAGTTGCTTCTCTAAATCAACGAGTTCAAATCTTCGACATAATTCAATCCCAGTCGTAAAGATGACGTAGGTGCCTTGGACCGGGGAACGTCCTGCTATGTGTTTATAAGAATCAGCGGGTAAACCCCTTGTTATAGCCATCATGTCCCTTCTCGGACAGCCCGCAACTCTTAGAAGATTAGACGCGTTGATTTTGAAGTCCTTCTGTAAGACCATGACAGTTTCAGACAGGTGATCAACTCTGAGAAATCCTGCTGGCGGCAGCTTGACTACCGGCGGTGGAGAGACAGTCGGCACTGGCGAGGGAGGCTGCAAGCTACGCAATTCCTTTTCCAATATTGCCAGATCATATTTCTGACACAACTTCAATCCGACCTTAAAGTCCACATATGTGCCTCGGTGCTTATTTCCTCCTTTTACTATGTCATAGGCCCATTCAGGCTTTCTTCTGAGGTGGCTGAGCCTTCCGGCCGCTCGAAAAATTTGACTCGCGTTAATTCTGAAGTCCGACTTCCGAACGAAGATCGGGTGGGAAGAGGCATTGATTGCAAAGAATTCAGAAGGCTTCTCGATCTCCCTTAGACTTACTTCCTTCGCTGGGACAGACGACCTTCCCAAGGGACGCCTCGTCGGTTTTCTTGTAGGTTTTGGCGTGACTTCTGGAATGGGCTCCACATCTTGAATGAGGCTTGCAACATCTGTCGCCAATTTTCCCTCATGATTTAAACAGATGCTACGCTCGAGCTGCTCGAACCCCTGCCTCGGGTCCAACGTCTTAGAAAGCTGCTCACCGACTTCGCACGAGATTGAAGCTCGTGACCGTTTTGATCGTCCTCTTCCCAAAGCGTCGGCCGTGGGAGATTGGTTTAATTGTGGCCGCCGCCGCTTACTTAGCATTGACGTGGGATTGTCTTCAATTTGAGGATTCCAGATCTGTGTAGGTCCCTGAGGGTACCGGTCAAGCGATGTTGGAGATGCACGATTGTAAAAGTTAATTCCTTCTCGAAGATCACGCTTCGATGGAGCAACTTCAGTCAGTTCAGATGTGCCTCCTACATCGTAGAATCCTGATGTAACATCACTGTCCGATGGAGCATTTTGAAGGGGTTGCATTATGATAGATTTAGTCCTTGTGACGCCGTCTCGACCAGTCGTCTTCTCTGTGGGTGTTGTGCGTCCAATCTCGACAGTTTGTATTGCGTGAAATCCTAGACGATACACTTCCTTCAAGCAATCACTTGCTGATTGTCGGTGTCGATAATCCATCCTCAGCATCTTGACTGAGATGGGATCGATCAAAGCGTTTCCATCCCCTTTCATATCCTCGGTTTTTTTAACTATATCTCGACACCACGGCATGCCCTTGCATTTATGACTTGGCCTAGGGAGACCGTATCCGTACTTTAATACGACCACTCCCAGTGACCATATGTCAACCATCTCAGTGTAATGATGACGTTCCCATACCTCGGGAGCGGCGTATTCATCTGATCCACAGAAGGTTTTCAAGGTGGAATCGTTATTTGCCAATCCGAAGTCGACGAGCTTGATGACGAAGGGTATTCGGGACCGAATGAGGATGTTTGTCGGCTTGATGTCCCGATGCGCTAGAGGCGGAGAATGAGAATGAAGGTACTCGAGAACCTGCAGTCCTTGGCAAAGAATTTGGAGGTTCTCTTCTTCAGTAATATAATACTGACAGGCCAAATTTCCAAGAGACAGATATTCCATCACCAGCATAGATTTCTCCTCTGAGAAATCCACGAATTCCACAATATACTTCTTTACGACAAGTCAGACCTGGATTGATCACGGGTCAATATTTGAACTCACATGTGAAAGACTTTTCAAGATCTCAATCTCCTTCTTCCATTCACCGCCGTGAAATATTTTGCCAGCGTATTCGTAGCCCGTGCTTACATCGACGACCTTGTGAACAGTCCCAAAGCTACCGTGTCCGAGCTCTTCTTCCGGCAAATAGATAGGCTGTTGTCTGGGAGAACGTTGTGCAGTGAGCAGCGCCGTCGTTTGCTGGCTTTCAAAGCCTAGCTGGCTGAGCGCAGGAAGGGCGTTTCGGCACTCTTCGAGGTAGGCGTCGCGGTGTGCATCATACTCGGCCTGGCGATCTTCGGGGATTTTTGGCCACTTAACCTTGAAGATCAGATCCTCTTTACCCACTTCAACCTTGATGTTCTCGTAGTGGTTGAAGAGGATCCAGGCGAAATGGGTTCGATCAGGAAGTATCTCGCCATCATAGCTGACGCGTGCTTCTCGAGATGTGTTTACGAATATGACCTGTCTTCGCTCGTTGAATGATATGCGGAAGTGCTTACGGCTGAACCCGGCGCCCCGTTCACCGAGGAAGACATCGCAGACTTGTGGATCGCTTCCGAACACAAAACCTTTCTCGAGGTTCTTCGGCTTGTTGTCAAAGTTCAGTTGTAATCGAGATCCGTGTCGCTCTATGACGGGGGTAGCTTCCCGACTTGAGATGTTCCGGACTCCATCATCGGACGCAGGCGGGCATCGATCTTGGTTCTGCGGTTGATTCCAGGCTCTTTCGGCCGTTGCACTGACCGCCTCCAGTGTCACGATGAGCCTGGGGTCGTCCACTTCCATCTTGAAGTTGTCCGAATGAAAGAATGAGAGAATTAACTCTTATTAGATTGTTTAGAGGATGATTTTAAACATACCACCTCTACACGAACCTGGAGGGTTTGATTGGCCCCTCTGGCGCCCACCATCTGGACGGATTTCATCCCTGAGCCAATCTGAGTCCGCGCAACCAGCCAGAGTTTGATGTGCGACCACACTTCATTAGATGACTGGATCAAAGGCTACCACATCATTTTAGCGCACCCCGCACTTGCAGGTGTTGCCTACTTTATTTTGGGATCGCTCAAATTCTCAAGAGCGGAAGGCTTTGTCAGCAGTTTTGTTTCCCTCGCTTGTCGCATGTTCCTTGCTCCATCGCTTCTCAGCCATCTATTCTTTCATCTACTCTTCCATTTACAGAACGTCTCTCATATGATGGCGTCCCTCCCCCCCCCCTGGATGGAAGTTTTGGTCAAAGATCTGTGCAATCCGGACGTGGTGGCAGCAATTACGAAAGAGAGGTGAGAAAATCGATTTTCTTTGTCATTGGACAAATGTACTGACGTACTTTCTCTCGACAGAATCTTCAACATTAAGGATAAGCCGAACTTGACTCCAGAGATTTGGGAGAAATTCAGGTAAGAGACCTAATTTGGGAGACTTGAATCTTTCAAATCTGAGATCGTGATACTAACACTCTGTCCTTGCTTCCAGAAGCATGATTCCCAGCGTGCACCATACCCAACCTGTGGATCCAAATGATCTTGAAGCAAAACTTCGGTGAGAAGGTTTCAAACTTATAGACCTGATTGGTACTCTCAAATATGAACAATCATACTGACGCTTTGAGAAAACTCAGAGACTGCTCTCTCAGATTGAGCGAACCCACCGACTCCGAGGATGAAACGCCAGGCCCCGACCCCCCCGAGGTAAGGGCGGAGCAGAGCAAAGTTAGCGCCGAAGAAGCCTACGATACCCTGATACAGATGGGTGGGAGACCGACTGGTCCGATCCGACCAACACCGCCCCGGGAGAAAGTCCTTGTCGGTGGAGAGCTTTGGTACTCATGCGCTGAACAAGATAAGACGCTTTTTTACGACTTCGTGTATGGCCAGAAACCATCTCACGGTCCTCATTTGACGCACTCTGGTTGTATTGCGGAGCACTGGATCGAAGAAAAATTGCGATGCCAGGAAGAGTTACGACGGTGGCAGGAATTTGGCAACATGCAGCAACGGATCCGTGAGTATCGACCGGACAAGGCAAGAGAAGAGGACACGGAACGGCAGCGGTACCCGCAGGACCCAGACCTCACAGCAAGCCTGAAAAAAAGGAAGGACTGGAAGGAATATCAAGCCTATTTTGAAAGGATCATCGACCGAATTGAGAACGTAATTGAAGAGGCCCGACAAGCGGTGGAGGCAATACAGCGGAAAGATCCTGAAGTGGTCGTGAACAAAGGAACAGTACGTGGGAGGGGCGACGAGGACTGGCTGAGATTTATAGAAGGAAGGCGCGAGTTGCTCTCAGCCGAAGAGAAACGGTTGGAATGGGTCAAGCAGCAACTTCCAGCGGTTCTTTCGGAATGCGCTGCATCATTGATATCATTGATGGGATTGCCGACATCTCGTCGTCAGATGGAGGAGAGGAGCGAGCTCGAAGCGAGACGAGTCTACACCACTTTGGTGGCGACAGGTGGGAGGCCAACTCGTCCGATCCGAGCGGTGCCTGACAGTCATGACCACGAACACACGGACGAACATCTCCACGTTCTCTGCCACTGGGAGGGTGAATGTAGCCAGTTCGAGGAAGAATTGAGAGATTGGGAGAAATTTCTGGATTATCGGCAGAAGAAAGAAACGGATGGGAAGACGGAGGTGCAGCTGGAAGAACGACAATGTGCAGAGAGCTCAATCCAAGTGGACCTCTGGAAGGACTACCGGGCCTATCAACAACTAGAGGTCGACAACGCTAAGCAGTGGGTGAAATTCTGGCAGCGGCAAGTGGAAAAATTCCAGAATGTAGAGAATGATTGCCTACGGAAAGCGTCGGAAGCCGAAGCCAGTCGAAACCATTCCGAAGGTGAGGGAAGGTACGGGTTAGTGGAGTGGGGAGGTACTGCACGGCGATACCATTCCATGGCTGGAAACATGCAATCGCATGCAGAGGACGCACAAAAGCAAGTCGGACCTGTAGAGGCGCGGTTGGAATGGGTAGAACAACAGCTTTCAGCCCTTCTTGCCGAATGCGCCGTCTCGACGACGGAAGTATCGACATCAGACCATCTCGAGGATCAAGCTAAGCCACCGAAAAAAGCATCGAGGTCAAGTCAAACCATGCTCAAGAACCTCCGACCCGACCGACCTGGCAGATCGACCCTGCGAGGCAATCAACAACCGGACCAAAACAAAAAGCATACTTCACCCAATTCAGCGCTTGGTCCAATCCATTCATCAAAAGTATTAAAAGCCGCTGGAAGAAAAGCACCGCGCCCTCGACGGTCAACAACCCCTGCAAAGCATGGTGACGGTCAGAATCTAGGCCCTCACACAACAATGCCACCATCATTGCCTGCCAATGTTGCGCCGCGCAGAAGCAGCCGATTAGAATATAATCAGAAGAAGTCGGGTGCATTGAAAGCCGGTCTACCTGCAGATCTGGGTAGAAGTGCACAACCCCCACCTACCAATATCATCATGCGCAGGAGCGATCGGATATCCAAACAGAAAGAGAGAATGAGTACGTCAAATTTTAGTGCAGCTGTGAACTCAGCCCTGATCTCACAAACAGGTCCAATGCGACGTCTTTCCCGACCTAAACACAAATCAGATCCGAGCCCAGTAAAACCTCGGGGAATATCAAAGAGGCAGGAGAGCAATTTCTCACGGAACAGGACTAAGATCCATGATTGAGGATAGTCTCACTTTGAGACGATTTTGGGCTTCCACGAGCAGGGCGACGTAGTGTCATGTCATACCATCATAGTGTCCTGGTTCAACCCCTATTCCGTGTAAGCAGACAGACAGCAAATCTAAAAGCCTATGGGCCTCCTTTCAACTCCACGACTCCAACCAACGTCCACATCGCTTCCCCCACTTTTCCCTCCTACCTCTTACCTGCCCTAAGCTTCCTCCTTGCCTTGCTTAAGTCATATTGCGTCGCGTGCCAGAGACGAATCTTAATGGTAGAACCTTCTATATATCGGGTTGGAAAGTTTGGCACTGCCGGCGCTTCGGAAGCGCCAAGATGAACTCGGAAATCGAAAATAAAATTCAAACACGCAGAAGGGCCGTTAATGGAATAAAGCTCCATGCGTCTAATGCAAGGTACTGGGCGAAGACAAAGCCTGAGGGCCACTCAGAAAAGGCAGCACCTTTGCTAGAAATATTTAATTGTCGAATCAGCCCTTCTACCCATCGCACTTGGACCTCGAAGGATAGCTTTCCTGGCGAAATTCGGCAGTCAATCATTAGGTAATCAAAATTAGAAGGGGGGATAGCGCTCATGAATGGTGTGTCTATCGAGCAGTTTTTGTGCTGTAACCAGAGATATTCGTGCAGGAAAGCAATCACAGCTCCCTTGCGCTCTTCAGATAGAGGTCCGAGAAATACAGATCAGGTAGGCACACTGTAAGTGGACCGTTGTTCATTTGCGTGATTTCTGTCTGCTTTCTAGCACTATCTCCATTTTGCCTTCATTGGCCAGAGTGCAGGGACAGAAATTCGAGTATTAGCGTCGTGTATCTGATTCAGTCATCGAAGTTCCCTATCGAATAAAGCACCTACCACAATAATCGCCGCGTCGTACCCAGCCTAGCACGAATGATGGATTATGCCAAGACCCTCAATGATAAGGAAGGTTGTGCCGAGGGTGAACCTCCCCCTCTCACAACATGGGATACTTGCCCACCACTGTTTCCGCTGCAAACTGAGATAGCACATGGGGAGCAAGGGTAGAAAACCATATGAGCAGGAGAAATTTCAGAGAATTGCGCGGATGATCTGCTCTGACAATCATAGGAACGCGAACGGGTGGTCGTGTAAGTATTCCACCCATAGAGTTCAGTACAATTTGTTTGCATTGAAACTGACGCCTGGAAAGACGACGGACGACATTGAACGTGCCTGCCGCTCGTCAAGGAATCGTGCCCTGCAATCTCCCCAGCCTTCCTCAGTATCAGGCAAAAAGACGAATTGGTTCCTCCATCGATCTTTTGCACATGGCACAGCTCCAGCTCATAGCTCTCCACTCCTGCTGACACTCTCTGCAGAAAGCCCCACGACCTCAACGTCGTCTTCGAAGCAAATGGGGCACAGAAAACGGCGGCGCTCGGCAGCGGGCAAGCCGAAAACTACAGAGTCCGTTCTAGCCGTTCTCGTGCTGCGCCTTGGGACTGCTTTCCTTCGCCCCTCAGCTCGTTGTGTCCTCTTCTCTTCCGGACCCGCTTGCCTTGCTCTTTTCTTGCATCGTTCATGAATCAATCGTCTGGCACACCCTCTGGTAAATTAGTTGGGCAAGACTCCTCCGGGATAACAGGCCGTGATGCTCGATGTGTAACCCAAACCGCGATCGCCGGCTCGAATGGTGATGCAGTTGAAAGGGGGGGTGCCAAGAGCGGTCTGATCGCCGGGTCCCAGATAAGGCAGCGTGTCCAGTGCGACACTGATCGAGGTTCACAGAATGGCGGGAAACCGGCGAGGGGATGGGAGAGTACAAGTACCTACCTACCTACCTACCTACCTACAAGTAGGTACCTTAGGCTGCGGAGTCATTTAGAGGGTCCCTAACCCAAAGGGGCTTAGGGGAAGTGGTTAACCCGAAGGGACTTAGCCACGGAAATACGTCTGAGAGTGAGAACTGAGGCAAAGTTGTGGCTCCCATCAGTTCCAAGAAACGAGGCTCTCAATTTTAGCGACTTGAAGGACAGTCACGATGTGTAAGCCATCCAGCTCTCCTGCGGCTTCCTTCTGCTCTGCTTCCTTGCCGCTTTCTTCTGTTCGAATTGTAATGTGTTTGCGAAGCCGGACTACAAGGCTCAGAACCTGAAATCCGATTGAAGACAATTACCTGCATGGGCATCACCAGAATATTTCGAACAGAGCGTGGTAATCCGCCCTCACCACCTACGGAATGGTGGACTCGAAAACCGAGCCTAACGACAACTATTCACAGCACGGAAGGAATTAATCTCTTGCTCCGCCCTTTCTACAAATTCTCAAATATGGGGGAATCTTGGTCTTAGTGTGATCATCAAGCCCATCCTCTCGAGCCATTCAAATCAAGGCCCAGTATCACACCACCATCCCAGCCCATCGCCATCAAACTCGTCACCATCAAGTTCAACCTCATCGCGCCGAATCCCATCAACCCTATCACCATCAAATCCATTTCCATCAAGCCTGCCGCCATCAAATTCAACCCATCGTCACCATGCCTCTCATTACCAAGCCCATCACTAAGCTTACATCGTCAAGGCCGATGAAGCTGAAGAAGAATGTGCGGAACATACATAAAACTATGCAGTTGGCAAAAGGTAATTGGTACAAGGCAAGATCGCAAGAGCCATTCGGTAAGAGGTGACGCAATTGTGAATAGACGAATATATGGCTTTGCAGGCACCTAGGTAGTGGCGAACTTTTGGAAGCCAGCGACGCACAACTACCTATAGATAATAACGGCAATGGTAAGTACAAGGCCATCGGTTCTTCAGAAGTAGCCGTTTAGCGGTGAAGTTCTATATAATACATTATAGTCATTCTTCTTGTTTTGGTTTTAGGCCCTTAAACTTCCTTTTTGATGTTCTGGATTTTGTATCATCAACGGACTTTGCTATTCTGGCTTGCACTTCATAACGTAGAGGATAAAAGTACCTAGGCATGTCTGATCTCGCTGCGTCATACGATCCGTCCCTCGTAGGTGCTGATCCTTTACTATCTTCGCTTTTGCTTCAATTTCAGCGCGATTCTAGAGCTCTACGAGTATGCCCCCCCCTCTTGTCTTGCCTCCACCCAGAAGGATGAACGAATGCGATATATCTTCGCCATCTACAACAACACTTGGAAAAGGCACACCTAGCTGAGAAGTCTAAATTTGTTGAATTCCTACCTGACCAGAGATATATATTGTTCGAAGCGAAGTATGGCTGTTGCACCTTACTCAATGAGCGACCTTGACATGGGACATCGGCCCCCGTTTTGAAGGGCCAGCCTGATCTTGCTGGTTGGTTGGCAGAAGAGGGCAAGAGTTTCCAAGAAGCAACGATTCTCATCATCTTGTATTTCACTACCTATTCGCCTACCTATTAGACGCCACACATTCTTGTCGCTACCACATTTAGCTGTCGAACAGATTGGTCATATTGTTAGGAGATAGGCATGTAGAAGCAGACACTCGTTCCAGATATAGTCGCACAGAAGAATTGCTACCTTTCAAATTCACTCTATAGGCAACCTCCTTCCGTATTGTAACCAGAGTTCATACTAAGATGCCCTCTTTCGGATGTACTGAACGTAGACTTGAATCTTGTCCCCAGTCCCCTCGTCGATAACCTAATGGTCAATTAGTACGGATTCAGTCCTTTAATTTATTGCGCAATTACAATATGAAGGCTTGTGCTCTGAGTATCGTTGCTTATATGCCCTTTACTCCATTCTGTATCGTTTGCTGTGAAGCTCATCGTCAACCCGGAATGCGTTTATGATCCACGACTTGGAACTCAACTAACGAGACGCAAGATAGTAGACTGTATCGGGATAAGGGTAGTATTGCTTCTTATAGGCTCCAACTGGGACCGGGGGAAGATTTGGCGGGGTTGTGGGTTGCTGTTTTCGAGGCATATTTCCCTGCTCTTTGTGTACGCGCTTCAAGCTCAAGTCACGATTCCTCCGCTTACAGAAGTGGCCTGTGTCAAGCACTCCCACTATATAAGCGACTGAGTCTATGGAGTGGGTGGGTGTATCTCAAGGGATGAAGGGAGTAACAAGAGGGGGGACCGGACCGCCTATTTACCTCCCCTTGTTCCATAGCTGCCGAGGTCGAGGTAGCAACCCCTTCTACCACTTTCCATGGCCCTCGCTTGCCGATAGCCAAGCTATATTGTTTGAGGTGAACTTGCCCAAGCCTCACTAGTGTGCTCATCCGCCTCTTCGAACCAAATTTTTTTTCTGCCAACGTCTCTCTCTTACCGCCATCCATTGTTACCATGCCCGGCGAAGACATTCGAGCAAAGGTGTTCACACATGCAAAGTTCAATGCTCCCGCTCTTCTTGATCTAGGAAGCCAAATTCGGGGAAAGGCTTGCAATTGTGATCTATCGCAAACTCCCGCAACCGGCAGCCTGAATTGGGCAATCACGATCTCCTTCGAAGATGGGATGGAGTGGATCTTCCGCTCTCCACGGAAATACTATGGAGTAAATATGAAGACCGCTGGCAGTCTAATTGCCAGTGAGGCTGCAACGTTGAAGTATATCAGAAGGTACAGCTCGATTCCGGTTCCAGAGATATTTGCCTTTAGGTATAAGCACCTTGCACATTGAACGTGAACGATCTGCTAATAGGTAAAAACAGCTCTACAGAAGTTAATCAAATCGAAGTGCCTTTCATCCTCATGAGCAAGGCTTCAGGATCTGCACTTAATGCCTGGGATTGGAATAATCTTCATTGTTCCAAGTTATCGGCTTCGCATGAAAAACCACGTTCGCGTCTTACATTCATGGAAAAGAAGAAAATCATGAAGCAAATTGGACGTATCACGTCTCAATTGTCACGTCTTCGATTCGATTATATCGGATCAATATTTGAGGAAGAAGGAACGTATAAGATCAAGAACTGTCTTTCATCCGCCTTTAGTTTATACGGTCGGGACAAATTTAGAGAGAACATTGATCGTGGTCCATTTACGCATGAAAAGGAATATTACGAGTCCCTTGTTTCGGCATTCCTCCTTCATGTTGAGTCTCTTCCATTAGAACATCACATCTTCTTGGCCCCTGTGCCCACACCAGATGAGTACAACACTTACGACGATTATCGATCTGCAACAGACAGATGGAACGATTTTGTCACCGTGGGTTCTAAAATCGACAGTGGAAAGAACCGGCTAGATTACTTTATTATTGGCCGACTCCTTCAGAATATGATACCATCGCTAGCTAAAATATCTGACTTCAAATCAAGCGACGACAGTGCTGGATTTCCTCTTTCGCATCCCGATCTCAGCCTTAGTAACATCTTCGTCGACGATGACTGTAATATTACTTGTGTCATCGACTGGGCTTTCACTACCTCTGTTCCATTCGCGGCTCTACTAATGACACCAGGTTTACCTCATCCGAGAGATGAAATGACTTCGTCACTTACCACAGCTTTTCGGAATGGTTTTGAAGAAGATCAACATTCGTGTAGCAAAACATACAAGACTGAGACAGGTTCTTCTTACACGATGTGGGATCAATGTCGAAACATATGGCTCTTCACACGCTTGATAAATATGGACTCGCTGCAGGACGTTCGTCACTTTACACAGTTATATACTTCGATATCGGGAGAGGCAGACATCAACGTTCCCATACTTCTTGAAATGATAAAGACACAAGGCGAGTTCTCACGTAAAGCACTGTCACTTATGGCGGATGATCAACCCTCGAGTGATATTGAACGGGAAGAGATGGAATACTTTTCCCATGTTGGGCTGAAGAGGCTTGCTTTATCAAGAAAGCTTACGCTAGTGTCAAACATGAGTGAAGGGTTTTTGGCGAACGGAAGGTTATGGAGATGGCTTGCAAAGGCCGTTGGTTCTGAAGATGACTAGGTGTATTTCTAGATGTAAGTGTCTTTCCCGTCTTTTTGAGTTTTTGTTGCTCAACAATCGAGTCGTGCTTAACTGCTCATGTATGTTTCTCCCCCTTCATTGTAACCTCTACCCTCCCTCCCCCTATCTTTACCCCTACCTCTAACCCCCCCTGCCTCCCCCTATACTTCTATCCTCGTTTCCCCTCCCCTCTCTCTTACCGCTATCTCTAGTCTTCTCTGCCGCTACATTTACCCCCTTATCCCTCTACATCTGCCACTTTCTTCATTCCTATCTCTATCCGTCCTTTTCCTCCCCCTACCTCTACCCCTATCACTACCCCTCAAGCTCTACTTCTTCCTCGTCTTCCTCCCTACCTCTACCCCCTGATCCCCTCTAGCTCTATTTCTTTCTCATCTCCCTTCCATATCTCTACCTACTGAACGTTGAAAACTGATGAGTTCCTTTAAGAAAGGTTTTCCGTAATATTTGCGAATTCGATGATGTTCCCCATATTGCTTCGACTCCGACGTGACGTCTGAGCCTCTCGTGCTTACTCGATGAATTGTTTGCTTATTTTTGAGACCTCAAACGTTCACATTGAGGTTCCGCAGTGCCTTAATATTGAGGATACCGGCACTTTAGACCTTGATAAGTTGACTATATAATAGGTATTTCGGACAAGAAAGTGGGCAAAGGAACTGAACCTCTCTTACTCCAGACAGTCAATTCAAGCCACCGTCACCTGATACAATATGCGGAAGGAGGAAAGATTTCCAGCTTACCTGAAAGTCTCATGACATATGGTCGCCTTCACCCTACGTGCCAAATTCCACGCAGGTATGAAAGATCCGAGCGTACATCTAGTATATGATTTTGATAGAACTCGAAATGTTGCAGCTCTCGTAGAATCAGTGACGTCTGAAGTAGGAAAGAAGAAGACTACTCACTGCTGAGCTGGCGGTTAGACCTTCAGCTAGCCAGTGGCTCAGTGGTAGAGCGTGCTACGCCAACGGCGAGACCATCCGTCATAGGATACTCACACTATCTCGATGGATGTTACGGCCTATTAGCAAGAACGTGGGTTCGAACCCCACAAAGATCATTATATTTTGCCCAAGTCTACTATCAGAAGCAATCATAATAGTCATTCAAAAGCATGATGACGCAATGACAGTGAGGAAATGAGGCTTAAATTTTTAGGGTTTTGATCCTACCTTAAGTCTAAGCCTTCTCAGCGGGACCTATTTGTTGCTTAGTATCAGAAGTCATGAATATTACGAGTCCTTTGTTTCGGCACTCCTTCACGTTGAGAATGTGATTGTCCAAGGGGTACAAGTGAAAGAGATGAATGGGAGTGAAGGGCCTGGTCGGTGCTACCGGGATGTGGCCAAGCATGTGGCCAAGTTAAGTGGTTGGGAGAGATATGTCTCAATTGGAAATAGGGCTGCTGTCGGTCAATGGGTGTCCCTGGCTCAACCCCTAAGTTCAGACGCCTTCTTCTGCCTCCAATCCTGTATCAACCCTGGCGCGGTAAGACGAGCACCGTCTATCCAAGAGTCTTTCCAATGAACGCGATATTCCTTGCGGGGCCTGCCGCATTCTTGCTTCGCATTCCTTTCATCAACGATCTTTCCTTCCCGTCTTTGTTGCTCGTAAATAATCGCAGTCCGAGATATCAGAATCTTATTTGGTTGTTCGTCTTTACACTTCATCGCATCACCGCCTGTATCCTCGTCAAAGTCTGTCGAGTGGAAAGAAGAAGGTAGGTTCAATATATGATGCGGTTTAACAGGTGTGTAGCTGCTGATGTCGGACTCGTCTTCCGTCTCGGTTTGCTCATCTAGAGAAAGGCGTGACGAAAAGTGATGACGTTTAATACGACGCTTCACGCGAAGCTTGTCTTCAACGAAAGGCAGAGACCGCTTCTTCGTAGAACGCGGTGAAGGCGTCTTGTATTTGTCTGCATCACTTTCGGATTCCTTCTCGTCGTTCGCGTCCGTCTCTTTATCCTTTCGCTCATCTTTCTTCTCATCGGGTGATGAGAGAAGGATGTTGCGACGTGAAGGAGAGATATTTGAGGCAGAACCTACGTTCTCTTCGTGGAGGGTAGAACATCTGGATCGACAGTCTATCAGTATTAGAATCACCGAGTAGGAATTTTTGGGACCTACCCAGTCACCGAGTCCGTCACAGACGTTGACGGAGTGGTGAGTGAAGCCTGGTCCCTATCCTGCTCCTTATCAGTGCCGTCGTCACTAACATCGTTGTTACTCTGAACTACATATGAATTATCTGTCAATTGTCAGACGACCATCAACTTTCTGTCGAAAGGCCTAATCTACACGCACCTTGGCTGCCGACAACTTCACCCCATTTAGGATTCGCACACTCGTCCCTGTGCTTCTGTACCCAACCGGGAGGATATCTGAATTTGGGCGCGGCAGACGAAGTTTTTGGTGTAACGGTAAGCCGTTTGTGCTTCTTGAATAAAGGATGGCAATTGTCGTTAGTGTTCGTATTGGTTCCTTCATCATCGGTGTCATGAATCACAATCAAGTTGTCTAGAGTCATCAGACACATCTGTAGCGGTTGACAGAGATGTCAGGGTCGTCTCACCTTCATTCCTGACTTCGCTGTCCAAGAGTTTGGAAGGCGTATTGTCCTTGTCGCCGTCGTTGTCGGAATTCCCCTTCTTCATCTCCGCCTTCGCCCTCATGCCGTCCCAGAAATCTTCCTTGTCCTTAAGGTCTGAGCAGTCAGAGCTGGGGTGCTCGTAACCTGCGCCGTTGCCCTCGCACGTTTGTTCGCCGAGCTTCGATGAAAGGCCGTTGAGGTACGAATAGGCAGTAGAGGAAGAGAGGTTGGAGGTGGAGGTACTGAAGGTGAAAGAGGTGTTGAACGTGGAGATGTTGGACTGCAACCTTCTTTGTTCAGGGGACAGCGAACACGTATTGTTCTTGATGTCCTTGTTGCCATCATTTTCGTTGCATGCTCCAAACTCTGGAAGAAGGTCCGAAGGCCTTGAGTCGAAGGTGATTACGAGCTTTGAATAAGTCTCTGGGGAGAATGGAGGGTCGACTTCCACGCCTGCGCGGCTGACAATGTAACGGCCGCATTCGCTCTCGAGCCCAGTGTCGTTAAGGTCGTCCAGTACAATTGTTCATCTAGAGGCTATAAGAAAGACGCCATGTTGAGTGGTTTGACAATTCTCACCTTGACTGTCGCCTGGCCATATTTCTTCATCCAATCTCTTAGGCGTACGCTCAGAACTCGAAGATGCGTTGTTCGAGGTCCCTCTTCAGAGAATTCCCTCAACGGAGGGAAATTCCCGGTCGATGTCGTTGTCCTCATAATTCGCACAGCTGTTTCCATTGTGTTTGGATGCATGATGTAGAGGAAGGTCTGACTCTCCCAAGTCCAGAGATGTAATGTCCCGGACTTCTATCAAGCCGTGGTCATTCAAGATATTGCTCAAGACGTCTTTGAATTCGTTGCGCTGTGAAATTCCTGAGGCACTCTTACAGGTACAGGCACTGCCAGATCTGAGAGATTCACCACGAAGCGGTGTGCTTCTCATGGACGGAGGTTGATGGAATGTGATGGAATCCATTACAAAATGGAGGATGATGCGATTGCAAAGCTTCAGCAAAGACGTGCAATATTGAGCGATGCAACGACGCTGCGGTTGATTGTCAGGTGGGGTGCGGAAAGTTGGTGGTTTATATGAATGCCCAGTTTCTAGATAGCACTGCCTTGACCTAAGACCTCTACATGCCTTGATTAACTTCGGGGCGATGTTGAGCACTTGCTGCCGTTGGTGAGGATGGTCAATCGCAAACAGGGGGGGCTGGCGCAGCATCAGCTGAATCACTTCTGTTGTACCACACGCCGCATCTAGCCCGACTCGCAAGGGTGATGGTATGAAGCCAGAGCAGCTGGACATGCTCCTTCAGGGTGGTCGCCGAATCCTGTCATCAGTCTAACACTTCCCTGTCCACTCTACTGAAAACGCCTAGGCAATGCAACCGTCTTATGTAGGATTGTCGATCCAAGCTTGATCAGGTTGTCTTAACGTCTGCCTCACCAACCACAAGACTCTAGCCACTTGATTGTCGAATCCGGCAAACCATTCGAGCTGCGCCGTTGAGTCGTATTGCGCTGGGCATACTCCAGAACCCCTCTTCCATTAGGCCCTCAAGCGCTTGCACCACACATCTTTCGGCACATGTATCATCATAATGCACGCTTTGTCGCATTGTCGTCTGTATCATCCCTGTGGCCTTGCAGCTGCAGCTGTAGCCTGAGCCGTGTCCAATTCTAGGCAGCAGTATCAACCCACGCGTCGTCATCGTCGCGGTCTCATGTCCCACAGGAGTAATGGAATCTGCCTTGCCTCGACCGGGCGGATCCCTCTCGTGACAGCTTGCAGGTCATTGTTCACACCCAATCAAGTCACGGTTGGACCTAACCTGACATCATTGGCGCGTAGAGATGGTGATGGTGATGGTGGCGACGCTTGTAGTGGGACCCACCCAAGTGCAAACCACCGATCTCAGTTATGTCTGCCAACCAAGCACAATTCCCGGAGGCTCATGGTGTTGCGAATTGGAACGAAGGCGACGTGTGTTGAAGGAAATCCTGCTATCCGATGCGTGAGGAAGTCCTTTCCTGAGGAAGTCCTTTCCACAGGGGAAATCAAGGATTGACTTCGCCTGTCCATGCTCTAACCCACACATAGCAGAAGAAAAGATGATCGGGCCTAAAGACCATTTGCTTTGATTTCGGCCAATCGGGAAATAGCAAAAGGGCCGCATCATCCATTGCACTGCCCCCACCGCTAGCAATGCCCTGCGAATTTTCCAATGGGAAATTATTTCTCCAAGGTCATAACCGGGGCGAGAATCCCAAGCTCAGCACCTTCATGGGTCCAACGATCGTAGAATACGGTATCCCATCGCCACTGTCAATCCATGATTGTAAGTGATCCTGGAGTCAACCTGAGACGTGGCGAAGGCACAGCACATCAGATGGGCGTCCGAGGCAGATTGACCGTTTCGAATGGATGGTCTAGATGCTGGGGGGGCGAAGTGGATGAAGGTCGATCTCCGAGAAGGGAGGTATCACCGAGCGATTGAGACTAAGGTGCAGGTCTAATGCAACGTGCTCGCATAGGCAGTAGTACACGCCGCGCGGATTGGTGGAAATTGGGGTTGACTGATCGAAGAGTGTCAGCAGGACGGGGCGCTGGTGGGTCAAGGAAGCTGAGACATACGTACCGTGAGGGGACTGTGGATCTGGGCAGCCGTCAAGAGAGAGCCGGTTGAAAAGAGAAAGGTAGGAAGAAGGGTAAAATCAGCTTGGGAAATCGTAGCCGTTTAGATAATCGAGAGGTGAGGTCGAAGCTCAAGCTGAGGAAGGGGTAAAACCGCGGAAGGTCGCGTAGTCCGAGAATCGAAGGGAGTGGGGCCTGCGCAAGGGAACGAGTGTAGGGTTGGCACCGAAGCAACCGTCGTCGCAGCCTCTGACGTATTCTCAGCGTCAATCGAGATGCGAGGGAGGGTGGCCAGGGACGGCAAGTCTGAGCCGAGAGGTGAGAAGTCAAGCGGGGGCGACCAGGGCCAGAGGAACATCTCTGAGGAAAGGAGAAATTCGAGTTGCAGAACAAAGACGAAGGGCAATAGGAAAGAATGTGTGGGAGGATGTTGGAAGGTGAAAGAAGAGGAGGGGCGTGATGAAGCGACGTTGTTAATAAAATGTTTTCGACCTCGTCGCCGCTTTTTCTCACGGCCTCGCCTTGCAAGCTAGCTGCGGACTTTTGGCCGCGCGTGGATCTCCCACCAACCTCATCACGTAGGCAGTGTCGTAATGATTTTCAATTCTCTGACAAGGATAGTCATCAGGCAGCAGCTCCCCCACGTTTTGTGTGTGAGCTATCACCCTGGCTGCCTGGCATCACCAGGATCACCCAGGCTCGCGCGAGGATAAAGCGGCGCTCGCTCTACGCTGGAAGAGGGGTGAGGTCGGGGCAGATTTTCTCCGACTTGGCACCGACCCTGATCATGGTCGGTGCCAAGCCATCATTGCTTTGCTTGGCGACTATTTCAGTACTATATAGATAGCCGGCCCTTCCCTTCTATCCGTGCCCCCCACTTTCACTCGGTTCCTCGTTTATCCCTTTAACCGCTGTCGGAGGGCCACTTTTAGCGTATTCGCTTAATTGACCAATAGAAACCATAGAATATCACCCAGAACTGATTTTATTGATGCTATTCAGATGCTATTGTGATATGCAGCCCAACAAGGACCGTCTCTACATAGGGGGATATCACAGATATCACAGCCAAAGATAGAACGCTTTCCCCGCCAGCTATCACCTAAATTTGGTGTAATTTCACCGAGAACTTGTCGATTTCTAGGCCTGGCTGTCCTGCCTATCTCCTTGCACCCACGACAGTCCCCAAGGCTCTTTCTTCTGCAGATTTGATGATCATCTAAACGTATCATTGAACGTTCAATTGCAGATCCAATTGACGTTTGAAGGTATCTGAATAGGCTCAAATCGATCGCCTATATCAGTGATAGGACGCAGATTAGGACGGTCAGTTCCTAAATCAGTTGAATCAGGTACTACGTCGCAGGAAGGCATTATCGAGGTGGGTCAGAACGATAAGGGGGCTTTGTTGACATTGTTTCTATTTACAAAAAATAACCTTTTGACGGAACCTTACCGAATCTGGTTAGCGTTAACCTTAAAAATTAACCGAATCCTAACAGCGGTTAAAGGGATAGATACTTTCCTTCCTTAGCATTTATCTATTAGTTAAATGACACCCATATGACTTGTTCTATGCTGGCCCCTAACAGCTCTCATGATATCAAATGTACAAATACAGCGCAGAAGTAATATTGATGCTTTATGTTGGAGGAGATCCGTAGTAGAAGCTGTTAAACCGTTCGGAGGAAGCGTTAGATCAAGGGAATAATCCAAAGTGAAGGTATGTAAGTGTGTGGGGTAGTCAGCGCGCAGAAATCAATCCGGACGGGGGAAGATGATGGCAGTTGCAAAACCCTCGATATCCCCGATCGCATTTGCCGAATCAAATCTGCATATTTTCCGGTGATTTTTGAACCGTTGAGCTCTTCTTGACCGACTCTACAATTGCCGTCAAAGAAAGTTCTTCGTCAGAGGGCGGCTTTGCGCTATTCGGGGGGGGGGGGGGGGGGGGGCGCCGGGCCCGCCCCCCCCCGCGGGGCCCCCCCCCCGGGCCCCCGGGCGGCCGGGGGGCCGCCCCCCCACCCC
>JAABUZ0100003358.1_pt1 | contig 23903 bp, 24 predicted proteins | sample 5562091 | NCBI WGS metagenome assembly JAABUZ01 (sample SAMN12813069, study PRJNA571459) | rock metagenome | isolation source: Antarctica rocks | place: Antarctica: Victoria Land, Linnaeus Terrace sud | collected 2015-12-21
GCTGTATCATTTGTTACCACCACGGATATGCTCCCCCACCGTCGTACAGCACCGAAACCAGCCCCATGGTACGTAGACGACCAACTCCCTGCCGTACCTCAACCATGGGAGATCGGGTACATTCTTGAAGTGGTAACGACACGCTACGGTCCCTGCTACGCGGTCGTGCTATCTCAGCACGATATGAGGTGGAGTCAAAAAGGGGGGCGTTAAGTGTGTCGGTGATGGCACGAGTCATTGCAGGCCCCGTGCGCGATGGTGCTGCCCGCCAATTGGTACCCGGGACAACGACAACGCACACTCTGCGCCACACGTTTGCTAGCCATTATCTCGCAACGCATACTATGCTAGAGAAGGAGGGTACCTGTGCAAGCCGCACTGAAAGCGCCAGAGCCACAAGCGATCGACGCCAGCGCCCCACGCTGGCTTCGCTATGTCCCGCTCGTCACGGGCATCCTCGCTGCACTCGCGGGTTTCCTGACCGTCCGGGGAGCAAATCTCGCGAACGATGCCATTTATCGTAGCAACCAAGCCGTGCTGTTTCAGTCCCAGGCTTCTGACTCATGGGCCGAATATCAGGCGGCCAGTGTGAAGGCACGCATCGTGGAGACGGCACTGATGACTGGCGGCACTGACCCGGCAGTTCGAGATCGACTCACGGCACAAGCGAAGGAGTTACGAGACCGACAGCCAGCCCTGAAAACGAAAGCAATGGACCTCGAGCACCAGCGAGATGCTCAACTTTCCCGAGGCAATGAGCGTCTTGCTGAGAAGGACTCGCTTGCGTACGCTGGGGTCGCCGTGCAACTGGGGATCGGACTTGCGTCGGTGGCAGGGATTACCCGCCGGCTTGAGGCGTTCGTCGTGGGTATCGTGGCAGGCGGTGCTGGTCTGGTGATCACGGCAACGTCTCTGCTGTCGTCGCTTCCATAGCCACGGTTCACACAGGAGCCCCCAGCGATGGCCAGCAAGAAGCACGGACCAATTCCTGGAACGCCGAACGCACGACGTGCTGGAGAAGCGGTCACAGCGAAGTACGGGATCGAGTATTACTCCTCGCTATGCCCTGGGGTACACATTTGGGGAGCCGTCGTGGCCGATAGCCACGCGAGCAGGGCACCGGCATACACGCATGTCTCTCCGGAAAGGGATACTTTGAGTCGGCCATCGCGATTCCCATATGTGTACCCCGATGTGTCGACGAGGTTTGACCGTCTCGGTGGCTAGAACGGTCTTTGACATGGAACCGGCCGATCATCCCGTGCTGGATGAGGCGCTCTTCGCGGGCTACGTGGCCGGGCTGCGCGAGGCGCTACACCCGCAAGTGGGTACCTGCGGCGGCGACGGCGTGAGTCCCGACAGCGACCAGGGAGTGTGGCGATAGGCAGCGATCCCCAGTCCGTACCGGTCGCATCGCTTTTACAGGATCGTCGTGTGCACATTGGTATCGGTGTTGTACTGGCTCGGCTCATCGCAGACGTCCTGCTTGATGACGAACAGGAAGGGCCAACGAGACCGGTAGCCAGGAAACATACCGGATGAACGCCTCCTGTAGGAGCTCCGAGCGCGGCAACACACGCCTGCGGGACGAGCCAAGCTGCGAGAGCGGGTGCCAGTCGAGCATGCGGTGTCCCGTATCGCTCGGCGGCAAGGACGCCGTACCCGGTATCGCGGCACCCGCAAGACCCCTTTGATCTCCGTCGCTGCGCCGTCGTCCACAACCTGCACGCCATCCAGCGCCTGCCGCTGGCCCAGGTCACTTGACTACATGGCCGCTGTTCTAGCTGTTCCTGACGTGCATGAGCATGGTTATGGTGCCTGGCGGAGCCCGATGCTGTTGCCGTCGGCATCGGTTACGGATGCAATGAGCAGTCCCCCACCGACATCCTGGACGGCTTGCTGTACCTGTGCCCCGGCGTCCAGGAGAGTTTGGAGACTTTTTTTGATGTCGTCCACGTCCCAGTAGCCGATGGGCCCCGTAATTCCTTTCTGGTGACCATAGGGATCCAGGCCGATTTCCTGGTCTCCAACTTTGAAGCCCACGTAGTAGTCTGCAGCCACGTATGGCTCAACGCCCAGGAGCGTGCTGTACAGTGTCTTCGCCTGAGCGATGTCCTTGACCGGAAAGACGAACAGTTTGATTCCCTGCAAGATGAAGAACTCCTTGTCCACTTCACTGATTGTTCTGGCTGTGCCGTGCCGATGACCGCGCTGCCCCATCCCCTGCTGCCTGTGCCCGTGTGCGGCGGCTTGCCCGGCCCCCTTCCGTGGGCTTCGGCTGTCTGTGCGAGGCGGTGTTGGCCGCGTATCACGTCCGCGTCACATGGGCATGGTGGTGTACGTCACTCTACTAACGAAACGTGACAAGGGAATGTGACCGTATGGATGAACACGACTGGCTAGCGGCACGGTTCGAAGAGAACCGCACACACCTGCGATCGGTAGCCTACCGTATGCTCGGCTCGCTGAACGAGGCGGACGATGCCGTGCAGGAGTCGTGGCTACGGCTCAGTCGCTCCGGCACAAGCGGCATCGAGAACATAGGTGGATGGCTCACGACGGTCGTCGGGCGGGTTTGCCTCGGTATGTTGCGTTCGCGCTCGTCGCGGCGCGAGGAGTCCCTGGGGCTGCAGGTACCCGAGCCAATCGTACGCCGCGACGACGGAACCGACCCCGAGCACGAAGCTCTCCTGGCCGATTCGGTCGGTCTTGCGTTGCTGGTCGTCCTGGAGACGCTGTCGCCCGTCGAGCGGCTTGCGTTTGTGCTGCACGACCTGTTTGCCGTGTCCTTCGACGAGATTGCTCCCTTGATGGGGCGGACGCCCGCGGCGACACGCCAGCTCGCGAGCCGCGCACGACGCCGGGTGAAGGGAGCGGCCACGACTGGCACTACCCGGCACACCGGCCTCCGAGAGGTTGTTGCGGCCTTCCTAGCGGCATCACGGGGCGGTGACTTTGACGCGCTTCTCGCACTGCTCGACCCGGACGTAGTGCTTCGAGCAGACAACGCAGCCGTCCTTTTTGGCGCATCGCGGAAGGAGCGCGGTGCACGCGCCGTGGCCAACACCTTCTCAGGCCGTGCACGAGCCGCACAACCGGCGCAGGTGAATGGTGCCGCGGGACTCGTGTGGGTTGTGCACAATCAGCCGAAGGTGGCGTTCGACTTCACGATTACAGACAGGAAGATCGTCGCCATCGACCTCGTCGCTGATGCAGAGCGCCTTCAGCAGCCCGGCTTTGTGACGTTCACAGACTGACGATCTAGCGTGACGTCCGGGCGCACCACATGTCACTGGTGACATCAGTACCCGTGGTATGGTGACGGGGAGACCCCTTTCCCGTACGCCCTTTCCAAGAATCGTATCTATGTGAAGTTCCCGTCGTGACACATAAACGCCACTGGAAGGTCACGGGTAATCGCGAGGTATCATACGCCTGGCAGACGTGTTCACGACGGTCATCCAGGCAGATGACCATGACGCTATTCGAGTAGTGCCCGGAGCCTCGTCACTTCCCGCTCCGCCACCAGCCGCGCCTCCGCCTCTTCGGCTGCCCGCGCTTCCGCCTGGCGTCGGGCGTCAGCCTCCTGCGCTGCCCGCGCTTCCGCCTGGCGTCGGGCGTCAGCCTCCTGCGCTGCCCGTGCTTCCGCCTGGTGCCGTGCGTCAGCCTCCTGCGCTGCCCGTGCTTCCGCCTGGTGCCGCGCCTCTGCTTCCCGCAGGACGTCTCGCAGCGCCTGTTGCAGTCGCTGCTGCACCAGCGGCAACTCTGATAACGGCCTGCCCGACTCCCGGTCGACAATCAGCAACTGATCGTCGACAATGACAAAGCGCACCGGCAGCACATTGCTGGAGATGCCACCATCAGCAGCGGGGATCAGGGCATCTGCCCGCCCGTTCCGGTGCAACGTCCAGCCCTGCATCCGTGGATACCGAAACCGACCGGCGGGATTGAACACGAAGTACTCACGTACACCCAGTGCCGTATACCGGGGTCGCTTCAGGTGCAGGTCGGCCTCCACCGAACTCGGCGACAGGTACTCCGCCAGCAGATCTGGAGGCTTTCCCTCAAGGCTCGGAATATACTCCCCTCGCGGTTCCTGTGGGACGCCCAGCGAGACCAGCAGGTCCGGTTGCAAACGATCTCTGGGATTTGCCGGGTCCATTTGCAGCCACGTCTCGGCACTCACATAGCAGTCCGGACCGGCGAACGCCGCGCGTAACGTGGCTTCACAGTAGGTACACTCCCAGCGATGCGTATCGTGCGCCAACGGTTCGTCGTTGTCCTCCCACCCCTCCAGCCGCATCGGGTCCGGCGCCACCACCGTGGCGCCACTCTCCAACTGCACCACGATCCCCGTTGTGCTGTCATACGAGATCGCCATCCATCACCTTCTTTACCCGGGCCAGCAGCGCGCATGTCTACGCTCAGTGTACCCGCGCCTCGCAACGCGTACCACCAGGCATACCAGGCAGCGTCGATGCCCTGCGGGGCACCCCCGAGGGATGAAAATGACCGCGTCCTTCCTCTTTGTCCGGCGACACCTCCACCAACCCTGATGCGCCTGGCACCCAGTGAACGCACCGACCGCAGTCGGCCGTACTTTGGTGCGGACCGCAGTCCGCACCCTACGATCTACCAACCGTCGATGCCCCTTTTCAGAGCAGTGAGGCACCTTGAAGGACAACCTGGTCCATCGCCACGGGAAGCAGCTCCCGACACCATGCGACCCACCGCCGATGATGACTATGGGACTGCCTGCACGTCAGCAGGCGGGACCCCGCTTGCTGATTCCGTCGGTGAAGTCATACCAGACAGCGCCACGGCCACCTTACTTGTGCGACCGCACCGGCGCCTGCTGTACGCGGGTATGCAGGTCGCGCCATTCGGAGCTGCCGTCGTCGGCAAGAGTCACCAGCCGGGCACCCTGTTCATATGGGGGAAGGTTGCCCGCAAAGGAGTCTTCCCAGTAGCCGATGGGCACGCCGCTTCCCGTTCGCATCTCACCCGCGAAGTAGGTGCGGTCCCCGTTGGCACGCTCGATGGCGTACACCGCCCGAAGATTCTCCTTGATCGAGCTTTCCACGCGGTACCGCTTCAGCGCCTCCTCATCAACGGTAATGCCTAATCCCGGTTCTTCCGGCACCCGCACGTAGCCGCCCTTCACCTGGATCGGTTCGGTGATGAGCTGGTGTTGGTACATGTTCAAGCAGGTGACGGCTGGCCACTGCGCGTGGGTGCAGACGGCTCCCTGATGCATGGCAAAGGTGGTCGTGAGGCCAGTACCGACCAGTTGGAGCCAGAACGGCATGTTAGCGGTTTTCGCCACAGCCTGCTGCCGCATCACCGCCGACGCCCCGCCCCCTACGACGAAGCCATCGCAGACGCCCTCGCGGATCGCGGTCATCACCGGTGGACTGCCGTAGTGCATGGCGATCGCGCACCGTGTCTGCTCGCGCACCCGTCGGTTCCCCGCAACGTCGTCCTGTGGGATGGGGGACTCGTAAATCAGGACATTGGGGAACGTGTCCAGCACTTTGAGGACGGGGACAGCACTCGCGGCATTGAGAAGATGGCCGTTGAAGTCGAAATCGAGCGCAAAGGTGGGTGGGATAACAGCGGCGGTCTGGCGTGCCTGCTCCACACAGTCGAACCAGGGGCGCGCTTTCTGTTTGTGTGCCGTATAGCCCATCTCAACAGCCCGCTTCGCTTCCGCCGCCATGTCTTCCGGAGGCATATCGATGGACCACCACGAAAGGGGGCACCAGTCGCGTGTCTTCTCCCCGAGGAGGCGGTACGCGGGCACACCGGCTGCCTTGCCCGCCACGTCAAACAGGGCCATCTGGAGTCCTGCGCCCAGGCTGTCGTCCCACATGCAGGCAAACGGGTTTTTCCCCCGCACGCGCTCCACCGCCACGTCGGTCACACGGCCCCATGTGTAGTTGGGGAGGGTCTCGCCGTATCCCACGATGCCCGCATCGGTCGTGACGCGGCAGACTTCCGAGATGTGCCAGCCCGCGAGGTAGCGCGCCGTGTTGCGTTCAGGTACCTCGTAGAAGGGAATATCTACCAGGATACGTTCGATCTCTTGAATGATCATCAACATACTCCTTGTGCTCCATCACGGGCCCGGCTGTCCGGACGGGAGTATGCTACTCGGAAACGGCTACGGCCTGCATCAACGCCTGTACCGACGGATGGCTCGCAAACCGCTCTCGTTCGCCGCTGTCAGGAATGGCCGACAACACCGCGGTTATCGTGCCCGTGATAATGCGCCCCCGTTCCCGATGGTCACGCACCGCCGCTTCGAGTCGGCTCTTCAGGTTATTGCAGCGAACGCACGTCGCCTGCAGGTTCTCCGGGCTGTCTTCCCCACCGAGGGCACGCGCGGTGGTGTGGTCGATCGTGAGTGTATCGGCCGTGAGCGGACAGCCACAGAGCGCACAGCGACTCACGTCCGACCGCGCGGCGACGCTTTCACGGCGGCTTATCCGTTCGATCAACGCATAGACGTTGTCGGCGGGCACGCGAGATGGCTGCCGCTGTCGGCGGCGTTCGAGTCCATCGCGGCGCTCGCGGTCACGCTCGCGCCTCTTCTCAGCATCCCACGTGTGCCTGGAACTCACGGTTGCTGTGTACCTTCCTTGCTCATTCGGGTACTTAATCTCTATGTTCAGCATACCCCGTTCGATGTGCATAGCGTCTGCACGTTCCCGGCGATGTGCGCCCCCAGCACCTGTTTCGGGACCGCGTGTCTCAACACGCGAGGCAATGCGGGCGCATGCACCATGTGACAACCTCTACAATACAGGGGACGCTGGCGACCGTTTCCGAGTTGCCTGCAACACAGGTGGAGACATGCGATGGACGTGATAGGCGCAACCCGAGCAGAAACCGTATCGTTCCCGTCGGGCGGTGCCACGCGGCCAGCGTACCTGGCCTGGCTGGACGGGGAGGGTCCATTTCCCGGCGTCGTCGTGATCCACGAGGTCCTGGGGCTCAACGACAACATCAGGGAGATCACACGGCGATTTGCCGAGGCAGGGTACATGGCGCTCGCCGTCGATCTGTTCGCCGGGCGCAACCGCGCGGCCTGCATGGTGCGCGTCATGTCCGGTCTGCTGCTCAACTCGCTTGGCAACAGCGACATCCGTGAACTTAAGGATGCGCTGACATACCTGGCCGCACGACCTGAAGCAGATGAGACGCGGCTGGGAGCGATTAGCTTCTGCATGGGAGGTGGCTTCGCCCTCGCCTGGGCCTGCACCGATGACCGCCTCAAGGCCATCGCCCCATACTATGGCACCAACCCCCGTCCGCTCGATGCCGTGGCGCGGGCGTGCCCGGTCGTCGGCTCCTACCCGGGTAGGGATTACACGGCTGTCTCGGCACGCAGGCTTGATGCCGCGTTGGATCGCAATGACATCGCACATGATATCAAGATCTACCCTGGCACAATGCACGCGTTCTTCAATGACCAGGGGCCGACCCACCAAGCCCCGGCAGCGGCAGACTCCTGGCGGCGCGTGCTGGCGTTCTTCGGGGAGCATCTACGCCAGCCATAGCGACAGTAGAAAGAAGGATCCAGTGCGGCTCCAGGAGCAGATTCAGGAGATCCTGTCGCAGAATGCGGCACGCATAGGCGTGGCCATCAGGCACATCGAAAGTGGCGCCGAGGTCATGATTGGCGCTGACGAACCGGTGCCGCTGGCGTCTGTGGTGAAGGTGCCCGCGCTGGTGGAGGCGTTTCGCCAGATTGGTGCAGGACAGATCTGCCTGGACGACCGGTGGTCGCTCACCTCGAAGGTCAAGACGGTAGGCAGCGGTGTGCTGTATCTGCTGGACGATGGCCTTGCCCTGAGCGTCAGGGATATCCTGTTGCTCATGATCACCATCAGCGACAACACCGCAACCGACATGCTGCTCAACCGGCTGGGGGTCGCCAGCATCGATGCCTGTATGCGCAACATTGGCCTCCCCGGTATCTCGGTGAAACATACGATCCGTCAAATTTTCGACGATATGCTCCCAACCGGTGATCCCAATCAAGACCTCACCGAACTCGAACGGTGGGAGACCGAACACGGTGTCAAGCGGGGCGGGTTCAGCTACAGCACCGGGCCGGAGAACAACGTGGGCACCCCTCGCGACCTCGCCCGCCTCATGGAGATGATCTTTCGCGCTGAACTTCTGGATCAGGAGGCGTGTCGTGCCATGCTCGACATCATGCACAAGCAGCAGATCACCGGGCGCTTTCCGAGGTACCTGCCCGCGGGCACGCGGGTGGCGAACAAAACGGGTTCGTTCTCGGGCGTGCGGAACGATGTGGGCATCCTATATGTGAACGACCAGTCCCACGTTGCGTTCGCGTTGCTCTCGACGTGGGATGCCGACGCGGTTCGTGGCAATCCACAGGAGTTCCATCGCGCCGTCGGCGCCCTCGACGATACGTTCGGCAAGATCGGCCTCGCCGTCTACCATGCGTTTGGTGGACCGTCGTAGGCCGTGTGGTTCTGAACACACGATGCCGCCCAGACATCCTCGTAGACACAGGGTTCAGCGTGAAGGCATAGCACAGGAGAAGCAGACACCCGGCATGCTCAAAGGCGAAAAAGTTATCTTGCGGACGATCCGGCACGAGGATCTCCAGCGGCAGTATGAGTTCAACAACGACCTCGAAATTGAACTCCTCGGTGGCGGTGACGCTCCGGAGCCACAGTCGTTCGAACGCCTCGAATCGCAGTTCGCGGATACACATCGGCACGGCGGACGCAACGGCGCCGACTTCGCCATTGAGGCCGACGGCGTTTTTATTGGCCGGTGTGGGCTCTTTGACTGGGACTTCACCGCCCATACGTGCCAGCTCGGCATCGGCATTGGCGACCGCACCTACTGGGGTCGTGGCTACGGACGCGACGCCATTCACGTGCTGCTCGACTACGCCTTTCGTCTGCGGAACCAGCATCGCGTCTGGCTCCGTGTCAACGGCAACAACGAACGCGCCATCCGCGCGTACACCGCGTGCGGCTTTGTTGAGGAGGGGAGGTTGCGTCACCACGTCTGGAGTGACGGACGTCACATCGATCTGGTGCTGATGGGCATCCTGCGGGATGATTGGCGCCCGGCTCTTTCGTCCGCTGATATGTAGTGCCGTCGGCCCTTCCGATTCGAGCAGCAACGGGATGTATGCGGCAGGGCTCCGTCAGCAATCAGCGGGCTCAGCATCGCTATCGTGCATATCGATGACCAGTGTTGACCAGCTAAAGTCACGCGACTGCTGCCCTTCGCCGGTCAGGGGGTTGTAGCACTCGCGGTATCCGGCGGTGTCGATCAGTGCTCGCGTGCTCTCTCCGATGCGCTGGGCCAGTGCTACCTCTCCACGTGCATGCAGCGCCCGTGCAAGGAACCAGTTGGTGTTCACCCACGTGGGACCGCGCCAGATGAAGCCGCGGGGATGGTCGGGGTCAAACGTCGGTTCATTGCGCGCCACCGATGGCACGGGGTACGGCAACGCATACTCGTTCGGCTGTTCCAGGTGGTCCATGAGTTTTCGGGCAATGCCTGTATCGAGGCCCTCCACGATCAGGGGGAAGACGGCACTGATGGTGTTGACCGTTGTCCGTTGCTCCTTTCGGCCAAGGAGGTCGAAAAAGAGGCCGCGTTCGGCGTCATAGCAGCGCTCCTCGAGCGATCGGAGCACACGCTCTGCCCGCCCCCGATAGACCGCCGCCTGTGGTTCGGGGCAGAGGCGGGCTAACGACTGGAGGCCCTGCGCGTAGATGGAGTTGACCAGGACGTCTTTGACGACGAACACATCGACGTCGATCACGGCACGTTCGTTAGGCGCGGGCAACGCAGCGTACCGCGCATAGATGCTGTTGATGGCGACCACCAGTTCATCGTTGTTCTGCGGGAAGGCGAGCAATGGATCATACTTCGGCGACGCGTCCACACCCGACTCGTCGGGTTGCACGATGACGATCAGCCCGTCGGGATCGGGCGCGCGATGGGTGTTGAGCCAGTCGAAAAACGCGGCTGTCCGCGGCAGCACGTCCGCCAGGAACTGCTCGTCGTTCGTGGCCCGGTAGACGCGCTCGACGGCGAGTGCCACGACGGGGGGCTGGATCGACGAACTCCAGTATGGGCCACCGAGACGTAGCGTCTGCCCCTGCATCACATCGAGATACTGCTCGCGTTCCCAGAACAGGATGTGCGGTAGGAATCCATCGGGCTGCGCCCCCGTGAGCAGCGAGCGCAGCTCCGCCTTTGCGCGGTCGTGGTTGACGTGGGTCAGCGCGATGGCGTGAAAGCAAGAGTCCCAGAACCACTGGAACGGGTAACTGCGCGGCGATGGGCACGTGTAGTCGTAGGAGCGCGGCTGTCCCCGTTCATCTCGCCACTGAGAGATGCCCGTGCGGTGGTTACCCGCCAGGACGCGAACGGCGCCGTCATAGACCCGTTGCCGTCGTGCGGCGTCGCTCATCGGTAGCCTCCCTATAGACCTGCAAGAAGGTCAACGCGCAGCGTTCCCACGTGAACTGCTGCTGCACCAGCTGGCGGGCCTCCTGGCCGAGCCTGTGCCGCGCGTCGGTGTCGTTCACCAAGCGAACGAGGGCCGTCGTGGCCGCCTCTCGATCAAACGGTGCGACGACGATGGCGCCCCGCGTCAGCAGTTCCGCGTTCGCGCCTACCCGATGGGTCACCACGGGAACTCCATGGGCCATCGCCTCAAAGTAGACGAGTCCGAACGCCTCGAAGTGGGAAAAGAGCGCGAAGATGCTGGCCCGTGCATACTGCTGCACCAGGTCTGCATCGCTGACCTCTCCCACGAGTTCAACGTCGTCTGCCACACCCAGTGTAGCGGCATCCGCCACCGCCTGGTGTGCCTCCCCTTCGTCCTTGCCCACGAGAACAAGCCGCGTGCGCCGCTGGAAGTGGCGGTGCGCCTGCGCGTATGTCTGCACGAGCCACCGCTGTCCCTTGTGCGCGCCCACGCGGCCCACGCAGAGGATGCGTAGGATGCCGTCCGTGCCTCCGGGTGCTGGCGATGTGGCCGTGTTCACCTCCATGCCCCACGGCGCCAGCCGCATGCGGTCGGGCGGCACGTGGTAGGCGGCGGCAACGCCTGCCGCTTCGAGTCGCGTCAGCACCGTGGTGCGTTCCGCGGCGGCGCAGATCAGGCGGTTGGGCAGCCGCAGCCACTGGCGGTCGCGCGTCATCGAGTGAAATGAGGGAGTGAAGACGACTGCGGTGTGCCTGGCCCGGAGGGCAAGTAGGAGAAGATGCACCGCGGCCCAGCCATCACCGACCATATGGATGATGTCGGGCTGTGTATGCGACAGGATGCTTCGCACGTTGGCGGGATGAAAGACGGTGACCGGGCACGAGTAGTACGGGAAGAGGGGGAGTGACGCCGGTGGAACGGCACGCAGACGGTAGACCGCGCTGCCGTCCTCGTTACTGGAGGCGGGCAGCCCCGGCAGAAAACGCGGGGGAAAGGCGAAACTGGTGGTAATGACCGAGGTCTCGGTCTCGGGCGCCACCGTATGGAGGGCGGACGCAAGCCGCATGATCGCACGTTCGATACCGCCAAGATGGGCGGGCGGATAGTACGGGGTGACAAAGAGGACCCTCATGCAGGCAAGCTCACCATGACATCTCCTCGCCCGGTAAACCAACGCGGACCTGCCTGGCTGTGAACACCGTCACCGGCCCCGGACCCACCACCGTCCATGCTCGGTCGGCGCCCAGCAGCCCCGACTGCTCCGGGATGCCCAGCACCGCGATGCCCGCTGGCAACGCGCGTGCCATCGCTTCGGCGGCGTGTTGCCGGGCGCGTGTATAGTGGGGAAGGACCACAGCGTCGTGCACGAGACCGAGGCCGACCTTCGCCGGCGTCCACGCGGGTGGAAGCGCCACCCAGTCACAGACCACCATCGCTCCGGCGCTGGAGCCACCGACGACGGCTCCACGAGCATACGCGTCGATGATGGCCATCCACGCGGCGCTACCGTGCAGCGTCTGGAGCAAGAACGCCGGATCACCGCCGCCGAGGTAGATGAGATCGGCATCCCGCAGTCCTGAGGTCGCCTCGACCCGCTCGGCGTCCGCACGATTCAGAATCATCGCCCCCGTGGCCGTAGCACCCAACCGTGCGAAATAGGCCACCGCGCCCGCCACGCTTCCACGGGGATCGTACGCCGCGACCGCCGTGGGCACAAAGACAACGCGTGCGGTTGCGCCACCAGCTGCGTCGAGCACTATGCGGTCCATAGGCTCGCAGCCCGGACGCACCTCGTGTCCGCCAGCAAGGATGATCTTGCCGGTCATGCATGGCCCCGAAGTGCCGTGTCTGCCAGCATACGTTGTTCCCACTCGGCCTTGAGTACTTCCCACACTAGAGTCCCCATCACGTGAGCATAGCTCAACGACGCTGTTCGTGGGCTCCATAGACGCGCATTGATGCTCATACGCGCCATACAGACACCCGTGTGCAGACGCTACACTGTCTGTCGTCATCACGGCAATGTCTAAGAGAGAGAATATGAGAGAGAGAAGGAGTCGTTGTGCGCCTGGAGGGGAAAGTCGCCATTATTACCGGCGGCTCACAGGGAATTGGGCGGCAGATCGCGTTGACGTTTGCTCGCGAAGGGGCACGTGTCTCCATCGGCGATGTCAAGGATGATGGTGGCGCCACGACGGTCAAGGAAATCACCACCGCTGGCGGCAGCGCGCGCTGCCAGGCGTGTAACGTCACCAGCATCAACGACCTGCAGGCACTGGTCGATGCCACCGTCGCGGAGTTCGGGCGGCTTGATGTGCTGGTCAACAACGCGGCAGATACCCGACGGGGCAACGTGGTGGACCTGGCGGTCGAAGATTGGGAAATCGGGCGATCCGCAGTGCTTGACGCCGCCTATTATGGCTGCAAAGTGGCAATTCCACGACTCGTTGAGTCGGGCGGCGGTTCGATCATCTCCCTCTCGTCGGTCCATGGTCTGCTGGCGGCACGCAATGGGGCGGCGTACGAGGCATCCAAGGCCGGGCTCATTAACCTGATGCGCCAGGTAGCGTGTGATTTTGGGCCGCAGGGAATTCGCGCGAACTGCATCTGCCCCGGTCTCATTGTAACCGAGCGATCTGCGCCGCGATTCGAGCAGGACCCCGATCGTGCCAGACTCGCCGCCGAAGTGTACCCCGTGCGCCGTTTTGGCCGCCCTGACGACATCGCGAATGCCGCGCTCTTCCTCGCCAGCGACGAGTCGACCTTCGTCACCGGCCATGCGCTCGTGGTGGATGGGGGCCTGACCGTGCAACTGCAGGACGACCTCGCATTTCGCATGACCCAGTTTACGAAGCAGACCGGGATCGCAAGCCAGCAGCGGTAAGCCGGAACAGAGAGTGGCGCCAGAGGGAAAGGGAAGCACATGGCCGCATCGGTACTTGGAACGGGAACCCTGGCAGACCTCGCGCGCATCCGCCCGGCGAGGCGTAGACGCGTATCCAGCTACGACCGCACGGGCGGCAATGATGACTCGTGGTCCGTTGCGCCGGGAGAGGAAAAGTGCATCGCAGAGATCACGGGTGCCGGATCGATCAAGCATATGTGGTGTACCATCGGCTGCCAGGAACCGCACTTTGCTCGCAAGATTGTCCTCCGTGCCTACTGGGATGGCGAAGCGACGCCCAGCGTCGAAGTACCCATCGGCGACTTTTTTGGCATCGGGCACGGCATCATCAAAAACTTCTGGTCGCTTCCTCTGACCATGAGTCCCGCTGGAGGGCGTGGCTTCAACTGCTACTTCCCCATGCCGTATGCGTCGGGCGCGCGTTTCACCGTGCAGAACGACTGCGACGATTCCATTCGCTTCTACTTCTACGTGGACTACGAGGAAGTCGATGGTATCGATGGCGACCTCGGGCGGTTCCACGCGCAATGGCGCAGGGAGAACCCGACCGACCAGTGGGGCGAGGGGCGAAGCATCCCCGACCTCTGGAAAGTTCCCAACCTCGATGGCAAGGATAACTATGTCATCCTGGAAGCCGAGGGACGGGGACATTACGTCGGCTGTGTCCTCAATGTCGATCAATTCTCGCCGCAGAAAAACGACTGGTATGGCGAGGGTGACGACATGATCTTCATTGACGGAGATACGACGCCAACGCTGCACGGCACCGGGACCGAAGACTACTTCAACACCGCCTACTGCCCCAGGGAGGAGTTCTGCACGCCCTACCACGGCCTCACCGTCAATGAGAGCCCCCGCTGGCACGGTAAGAACTCGATGTATCGCTTCCACATCGAAGACCCCGTCCATTTCAGCCAGTCAATTCGGGTCACCATCGAGCACGGGCACGCCAATAAACTCGGCAACGACTATTCGAGCACCGCATATTGGTATCAGACAGAGCCGCACGCCGCTTTTCCCTTATTGCTGCCGGTAGCCGCGCGCCTGCCGCGCCCGAGTGACTATCTGTAGGCGCCCTCTGGTGGAAGGCAGCAGGGCGTAACCAAGAGCCCCTGCTCGCAATCGTCGACGAACTGCGTAGGTAGATACGCCCTGGCCATTGACAAGTGACCATTCAGTCACGTATTATGGTCGCGTGGACGACGATCAAGTGTTCAAGGCACTCGCTGACCCGACGCGTCGTTTCCTGCTCGACCTGCTCTTCGCACGTGACGGCCGGACGCTCACAGAATTGCAGTCCGAGTTGGAGATGACGCGCTTCGGGGTTATGAAGCACCTTCGTGTGCTCGAAGCCGCGGGGCTCATCGTCGCACGCCGGTCCGGGCGAGAGAAGCGCCATTTTTTGAACCCGGTACCAATCCGCCTGATCCACGACCGGTGGATCGACAAGTACACCGAACGCCATGTGACGGCGCTCGTGCAACTCAAGACGGAACTCGAGGAGAAGAAATGACCAGCACAGAGAACAACACCCGGACGATACAGGTCTACAGCGTGTACATCAAGGCGACGCCCCAGGCCATCTGGGACGCCTTGACGAAGCCGGAGTGGTCGGAGAAGTATGGGTACGCGGGCCTCGTCGACGTCGATCTTCGTCCTGGCGGCCAGTTCCGGATGCACGCGAATGCGGGGATGAAGGCGCACCCCGGTGTGCCCGACATTATCAGCGACGGTGAGGTGATCGAATCAGACCCTCCACGTAAGCTCGTCCTGACGTGGCACATGGTGATGACACCGGACCTGGCAGCGGAGGCCTTCACACATCTGACGTACGAGATTGAGGAGGGCAGAGGCGGCGTCACAAAGCTTACGGTGACACACGATCTCACCGGTGCACCGGCGTTTGCGGCGGTGACCGGAGGCAAGCTGGCGTCGGAGGGCGCCGGGGGCGGCTGGAGCGAGATACTCAGTGGCCTCAAGACGCTCCTGGAGACCGGCCAGCAGTTACCGTTCCAGAGCGGGCGACCACTGCCAGCATAACCGTCTGTGGCCCGCTGAGCCGTGGATGCAGTGGTGGGACGCGTTGTACCATCCTTGGCGGCAGGGGGCCACAGTACGCGATCGGTGACGGTTCGCCAGCGGGAGACCTTGATGACACCTGAGCATTTCAGCGACCTCCGCGGTATCTTCCCCATCGTCTACACGCCCTTTGACGCGGAAGGACGGATCGACGAAGAAGACCTGGAGCGCCTCGTCGAGTATCTGATAGCCAGTGGTACGCACGGGCTCGCCGCTGTCGGCGGAGCCAGCGAGTCGCTGAAAATGTCCGTGTCGGAGCGCATGTGGCTCGCCGAACGGACGATTGCCTGTGCTCGTGGTCGTGTACCGGTCATTGTCGGGACCTCGGCGAACGCCACCGGTGACTCGGTGGAGTTGAGCGTCCATGCCGAGCGCAGTGGCGCACGGGCCGTGTTTCTCACACCCGCTGCAGGACCGGCGACGCCCGAAGCGCTGGCGTATCACTATGGCAAGGTGGCCGTGGCCACTGCGATCCCTATCATGGTGCAGGATGCTCAGGTGTCGGTGTCACCTACACAGATTGTCTGGCTGGCCCAGCAGTTTCCGAATGTCTGCTACGCCAAAGAAGAGGCGCCGCTCGACTCAGGGCACCGTATCACCGAGATCAAAACGCTGCGTCCGGAAGTGCGCGTGCTCTCGGGTGGGAGCTACCTGCTCGACGACCTCGCCCGCGGAGCACAGGGGGCCATTCCGGGGAGTGTGGGCATTGCCGACCTGTCGCGTGCCTACGATCTGTACACGGTCGGCGACATGACTGGCGCCCGTGCCGCGTTCGATCACTTCACTTCGCTGTCGTTCTGGCGCCGCCAGTTCCCACTTTTGGCTTCCAAAGAGGTGCTGCGCCGTATCGGAGTCCTGAAAGCCGCGTACCTGCGTGAACCAGCCGGGCAACAGATGGACGAGTATGACCACCGTGAACTGTCCGCGTTGATGGAGCAGATGGGGCCACCGTATTAGGCTACCCCTGCCATGGTGGAAGGCTGTGCCGCCTTAGCCCTGGACACCTGGGTCCGGCGCCACGACACAAGGCAGGCCCTCGTCATTCCACGCCAGTGGCGCAAGGCACATCTGGCGCGGCGCGTCGGGTGTGCCAAACCGGGCGTGGAGCATGAGATAGTCACTGCCGTCAGGCAGGCGTAACCACGAACAGTGGCCGGGTCCGTAGAAGCCTCGAGTGGGTTCAGGGCCGAGCAGCACCTTGGTGCCATCGGTTATATCAACCAGGGAGCCGTGGTCATCTTCAACCAGCGCGCCCAGCGCGTAATAGTTGAAAAAACAGCCACCGCTATACAGGTACACGCGCCTCCCGTTCGGTGACACAAGCCCGCCGACCGGTGCTTCAACCGTGTGCCACCGCACCGTATGGTGCCCCCAGTTGATCCCTGGGATACGCTTCCAGGGCATGATTCTGGCTGGATCATAGACATGCCAGTCGTGCCGTGCCCGAGCGAGCGTCTCAATGGGCCCGACGATGCGGGTCAGGTCGTCGCTGATGCTCGCCTCGACAATCCCGGTACCCAGCGGCGCGTCCGAGACAAAGTCCATGGCGAATGCAACCTTCAGGCTCCCGTCAGGCAGGTGGTACACATCCGGATCAATGGCAAAGTCAATGTCAGGCGTCAGGGTGTGCCCCGAATCGGTAAATGGACCTTCGGGCGACGTGCTATCGGCACGTCGCAGCACGTGGCCCACGTGAGCCTGCTCACCGAGGCCCATGGCACGCGAATACAACATGACATAGGGCCGGTCGAGCCCGGGAACATAGCGAACACAGGGCGCCCAGTGAGCCCGGGTGGTGTAGGCTTCGAGGGAGGCGCCCAACGCATCCCACGTCACCAGATCGTGCGAGGCGTAGACGCGGAACGCGCGTCCTACGTCGGGGTCGATCCCCGTGGTGTAGGTGTAGAACCGGTAGCGCGCGTTGACGTGCTCCGGGATGGCCAGGATATAGGGGTCGCCCTGATCGTTCGACTCGGGGAAAAGCGGACGGTACACGGGCACATGTGTCAAGGTCATCTCCGTGCCCTGTGTGTCGGACGGCCAGCGATCAAGCAGTCAGGAAGCCGCGTCTGCATCGTGTTAGACATGGACCGAGGGCAGGAGCGGACGCGTAGAAACGCGATGCAGACGCTTGATGATGGCCGGTGCGACGAAAAACGTAGAGATCCATGCCAGGCCGGACCACGAGATGCCGGGCAAGATTTGCGCCGTGGGCGGGATAGGGAGTGACGCCAGAAACATGATCGCGAGCAGGACATCGCAGTTCCGCTGCGACGTCACAAGCTCCTTGTCCAATGGATGCATTGCCTCATCGCGCCAGGTGAGCAATCGGTGGCTGCTCCAGGCCAGCAACAAAAAGACGATGGCCAACGTGACGGGAAACGCATCGAAAGCCAGTGCACCAAGTACGTTGCTCGCCTTTGATCCCAGCTTTACCGACACTGGTACGAGCGTGGCAAAAAACAGCACGATGGTGACAGTCCGTTCGATATGACGATCGTGGGACGGGTGCAGGTCCAGGAGTTCCGTCACCTGCGTCCACAGCCCGATGATGAAAAAGAAAAGGGGGGCGAAGTAGCAGAGAACAGCGCCGAGATCCTCGGTACGCTCGATGGGCAGTTCGGTGAGCGAGAACGCCCCCAACACGGTGATCAATCCGAAGATGCCAGTGACAACCTCTCGGAAGCGGTGAAGCCGACGGTGATAGAGAATACTCTGTGCCGCTCCATGTTCCATTCCCTGGCCCTTCCATGGTCGGGTGTATGGCTGATGCTGCGAACTATATAGGCAGCATACCACGTCACTCGACGTGAAGCGTGCGTGCCATCCCAATCTGACTGCCAACCGCCGCAAACCCATATGTGCCCCACCATGGAGAGCCTTCCCATGCATCGTTTCGATGCCGTGACCCGATGATTGTTCCGTATAGCAGCATCAACTGCTCGTCTGGCACGCTCTATGCGCCATCTAGAGGCACGTGTCACTGATAGAGACACGAAACAAGGGAGGAATTGAGACCGTGGATCGAGACCGAGATATGGACCGCGAAACCGACCGAACGATGGATACTACTGGGTCGAGCGAGGCCGCTGCCGCAGCCGAGGCACGGGCACGCATTCCTGATCGCATAGGCACTCCTGGGCTTCCGGGCGAGATCGTCGAGGGTGGGCAGGAGAGGACGGCCAGTTCTGGCGGCCAGAGTGGCGCCATGGGACAGGGCGGCCACCAGCACGGAGGCATGGCAGGCACATCCGGCGGCATGTCGTCAGGTATGTCAGGCGCTGGTACCTCCACTGGAATGACATCAGGCACGTCCGGCGCTGGCTCATCCGGAGGTATGTCCGGGAGTGGCATGCAAGGTGGCGAGATGCCATCGAGCACATCCCAGGAGCACATGGCTGGCCAGAGCCGCCATAGCGGCTCCACCGGCACGTCCGGTAGCCATACACATTCCTCGCAGACATCTGGAAACACCGGGCAGGGCCAGAGCGTGCAGTTGCACGAAGAGGAACTGCGTGCCAACAAGCAACAGGTTCAGGCTGGTGAAGTCCAGATCCGCAAGGAAGTGGTCACCGAGCAGCAGTCGAGAGACGTGCCGGTCATGCGCGAGGAAGCCGTGATCGAGCGTCACCCGGTCGAGCGCCGTCGTGCCGAGGGCGAGATCGGTTCCGGGAACGAGACGATTCGTGTGCCACTGCGTGAAGAGCAGGTGACCGTCGAGAAAGTGCCAGTGGTCACCGAGGAAATCTCCGTAGGGAAGCGCCAGACTCAGGAATCCCAGCACGTAAGCGGTCAGGTACGTCGCGAAGAGGCTCGTATTGAGAACCAGGGCGGGTCCATGGGGTCATCGGGGAGCCGATGGGAAGATGCGATGCCGTCGTATCGCTCATCGTGGGAGCAGCAGCACGGTGCTCAGGGCGGTAAGTGGGAACAGTACGAGCCCGCGTACCGCTACGGTCACGAGATGTCGAGCAATCCGCGCTATCAGGGCCGCTCATGGCAGGATGTCGAGCCAGACTTGCAGAGCAACTGGGGCACACAGCACCGTGAGACCCCCTGGGAACGCGTCAAGGACACGATTCGTTCGATGTGGGGCGGTTCGACTCACCGTCGATAGCCGCTCACCAGTGTCCTGATGTTCCGTTCGCCTTCCACGTGGCATCCCCGCCATGTGGAGGGCGACCATGTCCTTGATGGTTTCCTGCCATCGAACGCGCACATCCGGGCACTCAGCGCTGCGAAACTCTGGAGCGACGCAACCTGCAGCTAGCAGCAACGTTGCATGACGACGGGAAGGAATCACCATGCCACCAGCACAGCAGTCTGAGAACCACGTCAGCAATGACGTTCTGTACCTTCATGCGGAGGAGTTGCGTGCGCACAGGGAAGCAGACGTCACCGAGGAAGTCATCATTCAGGTGCGTGTGGTCACGGAAAAGCGGATGATCGAGGTTGATGTTCGCCGTGAGGAGCTGGTGGTCGAGCGTCGTCCGATCGTGTCAGGAGCAGCAGCGCAGGTGGGTGACAACACCGTCGTTGCAGGTAAGACGGTGACCATTCTTCTCCATGAGGAAGATATCCGCATTCAGAAAGTCCCCGTTGTGATTGAGGAAATACACGTCACGAAGCGCCGTGTCGAGGAAATGCGCACCTTTACGGAAACGGTGCGGCGGGAAGAGGCGGTCGTGGACACCATTGGTGATATGGACGTCGTCATGCCCGGCGAGACAGCCACTCCTTCCGGTCGGTAAGGGGTCATTCCGCCCCGAAACCCGTTTCCCAAAGGCGCGGAGTGAGTGCCTATGTTGGAGGGAATGGGGGTGCGGACTGCGGTCAGTACCAAAGCTACGCCGACTGAGGTCGGTGCGTTCGTAGCGAGCCATCAGGGGTAGTCATAGGAGAGGACGGGCGCGACCACACTGTCTTATTCACCCGGTCGGCACCATACGGCCATGTGACCAGTGACCGAGCTACGAATTCTCCCCTTCGCCAACAGGGGTCCACACCCAGTGAACGCACCGACCGCAGTCGGAGGCTTATACAACCAGCCGCTGATATTCTTTTTCAGGGCAGCGTCGATGCCCTGCGGGGGCACCCCCGAGGGATGAAAATCAGGGCGCACCGACGCGTAGGGGCGGTAACGAGCGAAGCGAGCGGGGCAATACGCCCCTACAATCTACCAAACGGCGAGTCCTATTTTCAGGGCACTCGGCCGTACTTTGGTGCGGGCGCGCTCTGGGCACGCAGTCCGCACGCCCCAATCTACCAGACGCCGAGACCTCGGTTCAGAGCAGTCAGGGTCGTGGCTTCTACTCCGTCTTCGGTAACGGAGGTGTCGCTCCTGTGGTCGGGGCTACCCAGATCGTCTGAATGTTGACAAGTTCACGAATGCCAAATGCTGAGAGTTCCCGGCCGTAGCCACTCCGCTTCACACCGCCAAACGGTAGACGTGCGTCGGATGCCACCATGCCGTTGATGAACACCTGGCCCGACTCTATCGTTCGTGCAATCCGCTGGCCCTGCTCGATATCACGCGTCCAGACGCTCGCCCCCAGCCCGTACTGCGAGTCGTTGGCCAGCCTGACCGCTTCCTCGGCGTCTTTCACCCGCACCACGGCGGCGACCGGACCGAACGTTTCTTCGCGGAACGCCACCATGTCGGATGTCACGCCAGTCAGGATGGTTGGTGCGTAGAAGTAGCCCGTGCCTGCGATGCGATCCCCGCCAAGCGCGACCGTCGCGCCTTCCCGCACCGACTGCCGCACCTGGCGGTCGAGCGTATCGCGTAGGTCGTTTCGGGCAAGTGGTCCGACCTGGGTTGCTGGATCGAGTGGATCACCCACCTTGAGCGCTCGCACCGCGTCGACGAAGCGCTGTTCGAACGCATCGGCGACGGACTCGACCACGATGAATCGCTTCGCCGCGATGCAACTCTGCCCGCTATTCTGGTTCCGCGCGATGGCGCCGGTTTTGGCGGCGGCGTCGAGATCGGCATCCGCGAGGACGATGAACGGGTCTGACCCGCCGAGTTCCAGCACCGTCTTTTTTAACGCACGGCCCGCGGTTGCCGCCACCTGGCTGCCCGTCTCATCCGAACCCGTGAGGGTGACTAGACGCACGTGCCGGTGCTCGATGACGCGCTCCACCCGGCTGCCAGGGATCATCAACGTGCGAAATAGCCCTTTCGGGAAGCCAGCCCCGCACATGACACGCTCAATCGCCAGGGCGCACTGGGGCACGTTGGACGCGTGCTTTAGTACGAGCGCGTTGCCCGCCATGACGGCAGGCGCGATCGGACGGAAGACCTGCCAGTACGGGAAGTTCCACGGCATCACCGCGAGGACGACTCCGAGCGGCGAGTATGCGACGTAGCTATCACTGGCGTTGGTCTTGATGTGCTCGTCGGCCAGCAGGTGTTCGGCGTTGTCGGCGTAGTAGTCGCAACCAACTGCTGACTTCTCAACTTCGGCCAGCGACTGGGTGATGGGTTTGCCCATTTCCAGGGTGACGAGGCGTGCCAGTTCATCATGGTGGGCGCGCAGACCAGCGGCCACGTTGCGCAGTTTTGCGGCACGCTCGGCGAAAGATGTGGTGCGCCATTGCAGGAAAGCGGCGTGCGCCTCATCGAGTGCCTGATCGACCTCCGCGTCGGTCATCTCCTCGTAGCGATGCAGCACCTCTTCGGTAGCCGGATTGATCGAAAGTATAGCCACGGTGTTCCTCCTTATGCCTGGCTCGCAGCCGGGGCCCGCCAGACGTTGACAGCGCCGCCCGTGCGCTCCGCCTGGTAAATGGCTTCGACCACAGCGAGCGAGTGCAGCGCATCTTCTCCGGTAACCACAGGATCGCGGTTCTCCCGCACAGCACGCACCATATCCTGTATCTGGAGAAAGTGACCAGCCGAGGTTCCACTCTCGGCTCCGGGGATTGTCATCTCCTCAGGTGATGGCTCGCCCTGTTCCACGCCATCGAGCTGCCACTTCACGATTTTATAGTCTTCCAGCATGACCGTGCCCTTTTCGCCGTGCAACTCGATGCGGTCGAGCTGACGGGGGAAGACGGACGTCGTACACTGGATGATTCCGAGCGCGCCTGACGCATATTCACACACGGCGATGGTCGTATCATCGGCTTCGATATGCTGGTGGCGCAGATGTCGGGAATATCCCTGGACCCGCGTGATCGGCCCGGCAATCCACGTCATGAGATCAACCCCATGGATGCCCTGGTTAATCAGCGCGGCGCCGCCCTCTTTGCTCCACGTGCCGCGCCAGCCGGAGTCGGTGTAGTAGTGCGCGGGCCGCCACGACTTGAACTGCATATCGGCCACCAGCATCGTGCCCATCTCACCGTTCCGCACCACGTCGTGCGCGCGACGTGTGCCGAAGACGAACCGCCGGTTAAAGACGGCGCCAAGCTTCACGCCGTTTTGCTTACAGACGTCGATGAGCTTGAGGGCGCGCTCCACATTCAACTCGATCGGCTTTTCTACCAGGACATGCTTTCCAGCCTCGGCTGCCGCTGTTGCCACCTCCAAATGCAATGCGGTGGGCAAACAGATGCTGACAATCTGTATGTCGTCGCGCCGCATTACGGCGTGATAGTCGGCCATCCACTGTGCGCCATACTGCTCCGCCAGGGGTTCGCCCCGGTCGGCGCGGAGATCGCAGATGACGCGGAGTTGCGCTCCCTGCGACTGGCTGGCAAACTTCGCGTGTGTCGGGCCAACGAGCCCGGTCCCAATAACCGCGTACCCGATGGCGTTGTCACTTGTCATCGTGTTCATCACTTCGTCGGCATACCGCGGGGAGCCAGCGCGTTCCACGCCAGTTCCGTCGCCGACACCTGTTCGAGCACCGAACGGAGCGAGTACCAGAGTTCGTCCATGGTCTCCTTCACAACTCCCTGATCGCCCGCGTCCAGCGCACTGCGTAACTTTTCAAGGCATTCCTGCTGTACATTGGCGTTGGCCTGTGCCAGGTGCGCGAGGGCGTGCGCGGCTTCGGTGTACTGCCCCGCAAGGTCTGCGGTCGAGATGTTGGGGTTTGGGTCAGGGTGCTCCTTGCCGCGCCATGTGCCGTAACGCGGCGCGACCTTCTCGTAGTGCTCGTCATACTGCGTGTGCGTGGGCTCGACGTGCGGCGTCACGCTGAGGTAGATGATGCACGTCTGGTCGCCTACGGCGTGCAGCGTATGCTTCAGCCGTGGCTCCACGTAGATCAACTGGCCGGGGCCGCAGGTGACCCGCTCGTCTTCCACCAGGAACTCGCACTGTCCTTCGAGAACCAGAAAAATCTCTCCACCGAGATCGTGGCTATGCATTCGCCCGGCGGGCGACGGCTGCATCTGCATAAACCGTCCCCGAATCTCCGGGTGGACAACGAGGTTGGCGATATCTTGATGATAGTCATAGACGCG
>JAABUZ0100003361.1_pt1 | contig 23900 bp, 19 predicted proteins | sample 5562091 | NCBI WGS metagenome assembly JAABUZ01 (sample SAMN12813069, study PRJNA571459) | rock metagenome | isolation source: Antarctica rocks | place: Antarctica: Victoria Land, Linnaeus Terrace sud | collected 2015-12-21
GTTTTCGATGGCTCAGCTGGGGGAGGCGATGCGGGGGTTGGGTCGGGCATCGGGGGGGCCGAGGTCTGTCGAGAGAACCGAGGTGTCGACCGCCGAAGAGGCGCTCGATCTCGAGACTTTCCGGGGGTTTGAAGCAATGGTGGGGAAGGAGCCGCTCCGGGAGCTCTATTCGTTGTGTCTTGCGGATGCAGCAAAGCAGATGGCCGCGATGCGAGAGGCAGCGGCACGGGGAGACGACGAGGAGTTCCGAAAGAGCGCGCACGCGAGCAAAGGGAGCCTGGGGATGGTGGGGGCACGCGAGTTGCAGGGGATGTGTGGGCGGCTCGAGGAGAGGGGAGTCCCTGATGACCATGTCGCTAGCATGAACGGGTTCGCGGAGGCTCTCACACGTTTGGGGAATAGATTGGTCGCGCTGGGAGTCAAACTTGAAGGTAACATCCAGGAGTAACATCCCGGAACAGTACGAGGTGCGGTCGAATGCAGGCAACGAATGAGGGTTTGAAGAGATCCACCGGCGGGGGCAATGGATCGTCGCTGATCCGGGTTGTGGTGGCGGATGATCACTCCGTTGTCCGGCTTGGGGTGAAGGCGATGTTAACGGCCGCGTCCGGCTTCGAGGTGGTAGGCGAGGCGGAGGACGGCGACGATGCGATTACGCAGACGCTGGAGCTTGATCCTGACATCCTTCTGCTGGATTTGGCAATGCCGCGGCTGCCGGGGCTGGAGGCGATGCGGGCGATCATGGGGCGTTCGCCGCGAGTGAAGATCATTCTGCTGACAGCGACGATCTCGACGCAGCAGATCATTGAGGCACTGCAGATCGGGGCGCGCGGCATCGTCGAGAAGGGGTCGGTTGTGGGCGAGCTGACCAAGGCGCTGCGGACGGTGCTGGCGGGCGACTACTGGATTGGCGGGCAGCGAGTGGCGAATCTTTTGCAGGCGTTGCGCGAGCTGATGGCGAAGGCCGCGGCCATGCCGGAGCGCAAGACCTACGGGCTGACGCCAAGGGAGCTCGAGGTAGTGAACTCGATCGTAGAGGGTTGCAGCAACAAGGACATTGCGAAGGAGTTCACGATCAGCGAGGAGACGGTGAAGCGGCACCTGTCGAACATCTTCGATAAGACGGGTGTTTCGACCAGGCTGGAGCTGGCCCTGTTTGCCATTGCGCACAAGCTGGTGATTCTGGACACGTAGGCTTCCCGGTTTGCTGCGGTGAAACGTTGCCGCCGGGTGCTCTTCGATAGAATCGAGAGATGAGCGATGGCGGCGCGGCAACTTACGATGTGCTGGTGATTGGGGCGGGGCCGACTGGCTTGGCGTGCGCGATCGAGGCGCAGAAGGCGGGTTTCCGGGTTGTGCTGATTGATAAGGGCTGCCTGTGCAACTCGCTCTTTCACTATCCGGCGCACATGACGTTTTTCACGACACCGGAATTGCTGGAGATTGGCGACATGCCATTCTCGAGCCCGAACCAGAAGCCCACACGAAGCGAAGCTCTGGAGTACTACCGCAAGGTGACGGAGCATTACAACCTGGACGTGCGGCAGTATGAGACGGTGGAGTCGGTTGAGGGTGCCGATGGAGATTTCACGGTCCACACCACCGACCGGTTTGGACGCGGCAATGCGCATCGCGCGCGGAAGCTGGTGATCTCGACGGGGTACTACGATTTACCGAATTACCTCGGGATTGCCGGTGAAGAGCTGAACAAGGTAAAGCACTACTACCATGAGCCGCATCCGTTCTTCGGGCTGGATGTGCTGGTAATCGGGGGCAAGAACTCGGCGGCGATCGCGGCGCTGGAGTTGTGGCGGCATGGTGCGCGGGTGACGCTGGTGCATCGTGGGCCGGCGATGCATCGGCATGTGAAGTACTGGATTCTGCCGGACATCAACAACCGGATCAAGAATGGAGAGATCACGGCTTACTTCAACAGCACGGTCGAGGAGATCTCGGAGGACGCGGTGCTGCTGAAGACGCCAGGGGGTAAGGTTCGGCTGCCGAGCCACTTTGTGTTTGCGCTGACGGGATACCATCCGGACTTCGCGTTTATCGAGCGGATGGGGGTGCGGCTGGATCCGGAGAACGACCGGTGCCCGGTGTGCGATCCGAGGACGCTCGAGAGCAATGTGCCGGGGATCTATGTTGCGGGCGTGATCGTGGCGGGCGAGCGGACGAACGAGATCTTCATCGAGAACGGACGCTTCCACGGGAAGCTGATCGCGGACCACCTTAGCGGGCACGGTGCGGAGAGCGAGAGCAGTGAACTGGTGGGAGCGGCGCACCATCCGCTGCGGAATGTGGAGTAGCGAGAGTCGTATCGACGCTCAAATTTTCTGGTCTGGCGCAACAGCCGTCGAAGTCGATCCAGAGACATCGACCTGAGTCAGCCGATGACGCGGCGTAGGAAGCCGCGGATGCCGAGCCAGGTAAGCAGGGCGAGGAAGAAGAGGAGCATGCCGACCGTGAGCGCCTGCGGCATGTGGGGGAGGCCGGAGGTGAGTGCGGCGCGGAGGCCTTCGCTCATATAGACGATGGGGTTGAGAAGGACGGCGATCTGGAGCCAGCGCATGTGGGAGAGCGCGGCCCAGGGATAGTAGACGCAGCCGAGAAAGGTGATCGGCATGACGACAACGCCGAAGATGAGGCCGATCTGCTGCGGCTTGACGCTGGTGCCGATGGTGAGGCCGAGCGCGCCGGCGGTGAGGCTGGCGAGGACCAGCACAAGAATCAGAAATGGCCAGCTGCTGACGTGCGCGACCACCGGGGTGGAGGGGATGTAATATGCCATGGGAAAGACGATGGCGGCGGCGATGATGCTCTGGAGCGCGGAGAAGCAGATCTTTTCGATGGCGACGGCGGGGACGGGCAACGGGCACATGACGCGGTCGTCGATTTCACGGGTGATGCCGAACTCCTGCGCGAGCGGAAGAGCGACGGCGGCGATGCCCGAGAACATGATGGCTACGGCCATGAGGCCGGGGAGGAGGACGGTCGAAAAATTGATGTCGGCTCCGGAGGACATGGCGGCGGTGGGGTTCATGGCGGCACCCACGCTCATGTGCGGCATGATGACGGTGAAGACGAACAGGAAGAGCAGCGGGTTCATGCAGACCCGGATGACGAACGGTAGAAGCTCGCGACGGAGGACGTGGAGATCGCGGAGAAAGAGGCCGAAAAAGGCGCGGGTGTACTGTACCGTGAGAGACGTGCTGGTTCGCGCGGTGGACGTCGTAATGGCGGCGGTTGACATGTTGGCTTACTCGCGCAGTTCCCTTCCGGTGAGACGGATGAAGACGGTTTCGAGACTCGTTTCGGTGATGCTGAGATCGCGGAGACCGAGCGGATCGGAGAGGCGCACGATCTCCGCCAGCAGGCCTTCAGCGGGATGGGCAAGGATGCGGACGCCCTTGGGGATAACTTCAACGGAGGCGACGCCCTGCAAGGCTTGGAGAGGCGCGATGAGGCCGGGGGAGCTGTCGACATCGCGGAGGTCGAGCTCGTAGATCTTCTGGGCCCCAACCGACCCTTTGAGAGAGGCGGGCGTGTCTTCGACCAGGATCCTGCCGTGGTCGATGATGGCGACGCGGTCACAGAGTTCGTCGGCCTCCTCCATGTAGTGGGTGGTGAGGACGACAGTGATGCCCTCCTGCCGGAGGGCGCGGACGGCCTCCCACATGGCAATGCGGCTCTGGGGATCGAGGCCGGCGCTGGGCTCGTCGAGGAAGAGGACCTTCGGCCGATGCGCGATGGCGCGAGCGATCTGGACGCGCTGTGCGAGACCTCCGGAGAGCTGGGAGGGGTAGGCGGCGGCACGTTCGGAGAGATGGAATTGGGCGAGTAGCTGCTCCGTACGAGCGCGAGCCTCTGTACGGGAGAAGCCGAAGTAGAGACAGTGAAAGCTGATATTTTCGAAGATGGTGCAGGCGCGGTCGAGGGTGTTGTACTGGGGCACGACGCCGATGTGGCGGCGAGCGGTCGCTGGTTCGGCGACGACATCCACGCCGGCGATGCGGACCGTACCAGAGGTGGGCAGGGCGCGCGTGGTGCAGATGCTGATGGTGGTGGTTTTGCCGGCGCCATTTGGGCCGAGCAGGCCGAAGAGTTCCCCTTCGCGGACGCTGAGGTTGATGCCATCCACGGCAACGATCCGCTGCTTACCGTCAAATACCTTTTGGAGAGCTCGGATTTCAACGATCACAGATTCCAGCCTCAGTGCGATGAGCGAATAGCACGATTATAGGAGGGCTCTTCAGGTTTCACGTTCGGCCCCGGATGGGAGTCAACGTACCGTAGGCAGCGATTGACAGGCGTAGAATTGGCCTATGTCTCGTGGATGGGAAAGTAAGTCCGTTGAGCAACAGCAGGCCGAAGCATCTGCACCGAAGCCTGTCGCTGAGCTGAACAATTTACAAGACGCTGAGCATAAGCGGCGGCGGCAGGCGCTTGAGATGCAACGAGAGCGCATTATGTCAGAGCGCACCTCGAACCCACACCGCCGATCGGCGCTGCAACTTGCGCTTGCGGACGTCGAGGAGAGGTTGGCCGAGCTGGGGTGGACGATCCACCTTTGAGGGTTAGACGACTCTGAGCGCCGGTCGATAGATGCCTACTTGTGCCGGTGAAATACGGTTGAGTTCGCCTGATCGATGCTGGTGAAAACAACCGAATGGATGTTGACATGGGCCGGGCGGGTGGAGGCCCAGACAATGGCGTCGGCTACGTCTTCGGGACGTAAAGGGGTGATGTCCTGGTAGACCTTTGCGGCGCGTTCCTCGTCTCCGCGAAAGCGAACCTTGCTGAACTCGGTCTCGACCATGCCCGGGTCGATCGAGGTAACCCGGACGGGGGTGCCGATCAGGTCGATCTTCAAGCCTTCGCTGATGACGCGCTCGGCTGCCTTTGAAGCACAGTAGACGGCACCATTGGCGTAGGTCTGGTGTCCGGCGGTTGAGCCCAGATTGATGACGTGTCCGCGACCGCGCTCTACCATTCCAGGAACCACGGCCCGTGTGACGTAGAGCAGACCTTTGACGTTGGTGTTGATCATCTCCTCCCAATTATCAGGGTCATCCTCCTGCAGCTTGGCGAGCCCGCGGCTGAGGCCGGCGTTGTTGACGAGGATCTCGATGGGCTGCCATTCCTCCGGGAGCGAACGGAAGGCTGACTCGACGGAGGCTCTGACCTGAACGTCGAGGGCAAAGGTGTGGACGGCTGCTGCACCGGCTCCTTCAGCCTCCCCCCGTAGAGAGTTAAGGCGCTCCGTGCGGCGGGCGCAGAGCAGGAGGCGGGCACCCTCGGCAGCAAAGGCCAGAGCCGTCGCGCGGCCGATGCCGGAGCTGGCGCCAGTAATGAAGACGATCTGGTTCTTGATGGAAGGCATGATTCCTCGCGGGATGGGTGGAAAGACAGAGGCCGCCAGCATCGGCGGCCTTCAGTTGAGATGCATTGACGGTCTACTGCGGGTTGGAAGACGGCGCGGCATCGGGGGTGCTCTGGTGGACGCCGATGGCATCGCCTGAGACAACCAGTTGTACGCGGCGATTCTGAGCGCGACCCTGGGCAGTACCGTTGTCGGCGACGGGATTGTTCTTGCCGTAGCCCGTTGCCGAGATATTGTCCATCGAGACACCCTGAGAAACGAGGAAGTCGCGAACGGCGCCAGCGCGGTTTTCGGAGAGCTTCTGGTTGTACTCGTCGCTGCCGACCGAATCGGTGTAGCCCTCGACCTGAAGCTTGAGGCCGGGGTAGGCCTGGAGAATTCCGGAGACCTTGGCGAGCGAAACCTTGGTATCGGGCTTGAGGGTGTACTTGCCGGTGTCGAAGAGGACGTCCGACATATTGACGATGAGGCCGCGGGCAGTCTCGCTGGTGGCAAGGACGCTGTTGAGCTGGGAGCGGAGCCGTTCGCGGATGGCGTTTGCGTCTTCGGCGCTCTTATTCGCTGCAGCTGCGCGGGCGCGGGCATCCGCTGCCTCAGCCTCGGCGCGGGCGCGGTCGGCATCGGCCTGGGCTTTCGCGACGGCGGCGCGTTCGGCTTCAAGCTGGGACTGCTGTGCCTGGAGTTGCGATTGCGCGGCCTGCTGCTGGGCGGCATTGCGGGCCTGTTCGGCATTGAATTGACGCTCAGCGGCCTGCTTGCGCAGGGTTACGAGTCGGGCATCTTCGGCGCGCTGGACGGCCTGGCGAGCGAAGGTGATCTCCATCTTGCGATCGCCCTTCTTGTTCCTGTCGATGTCCGAAGCGTTGCGCAGATCCTGCTTGGCCTGGTCCATGATGTCGGCGGCGTATTTGTCGGCGCCGGTGCTTTGCGCGATGCGAACGGCGTTGAACGCCTGGTAAAGTTCGAGCGGCGACTTTTCGTCCCGAGTGATGGGATTGGCTATGGTCTTCGAGCCGTCCGTCTCGGCGTAGGCGCCACGGGGGAGAAGGGAGTAGTGGGCATTCACCTTTTCAAGCACGCCCTGGGTCCTGTCTTCGAGGATAACGTTTTGCAGGACGACGACATCGCTGGGCTGGCTGACGGAGAAGTAAGGCTCAGCGGTCACGATGAGGCCGAACGACTGAAGCGATGTGGTTACAGTGATGTTGTTCTTATCGCCGGCCGGGAGAATTTCGCCGAGGTTGGAAGGCCGGCCGTCGGGGGTTATGGCCCAGAGAACATAGGTCAGGTACTCGGGGCCGAAGCCGTTCGCGGGTGGGAGGCCTTTGAAGCGTGCTTCGATGGTGATACCGCCGCGTTCACTGGTCACCTTGGCTTCTCCGGTCCCCTGCGGGAGGAGGGTAGTTCCCTTGAAGCCAACGCGGGTGGAGCCGCTGCGATGGAGGTAGTTGACGGCGTCGAGATCGCGCTGGACTACCTTGACCCGGTAGATATAGATACCGTCCTTCTGGGTCGCAGCCTGATTGGCCTGGGCCGGGTCTACACCCGAGGTCGGATTCGGCTCCTGTGCGACTGCGGCTTGCGCTCCGAATGCGAGGCAACCAGATAAACAAAGGGCAGGGGCAGCCTGAATCAAAAGGCGTTTCACTCGATACACTGGACGTTCTCCTCGCCATGGATCACAGCACGCGCAAAGGTATCTCCTTTGTAACGTGCAGCCTGGCTCTAGTTGCGATGCGGTCGTTTGGGGAAAGGTAGTCCGGATCCGAAGGGTCGGCGTGCTTTGGTCTCCCTAAAGGCGGACCGCTTTGTCACGGAAGAGACCTATGGGCAGGAAGCGAGCCGCGCCGCTATCTTCGCCAGGGAGGCGGGAAGATTTTGGCGCGCTCACTGCTTCTATGCGGAGTGCTGGTGAGTGTTTGACTTGTGAACGAAGTGATAGGGCGGCCAGGGGCCGGAGAGCTGCATCCGGCACTCCTTCAATTGCTGCGTCGCGGTCGAATACTTATTCTGGTAGCGTTCTACCGTTTTGTTGTCGATCAGATGCGCGATATCCAGGAGCATCTTGCCTGAATCCATACGCTTGCAGGTAATCTCTTCGGCAAGAGGGAGGAACATGCGGTGCATCTGGACGGACAGCGCGCGAGCCTTGGATTGGCGCTCCCTTTGGCGGCTGGCACTTTCACGAAGGCTGGTCAGGTATTGCTGGCCCACGGTCATATCACGCGCGGAGTTGCCGGGGCAAGTATCATCGACTAGTACTTTGAGGTGCATCTCGGCCTTGCCACGGAGCCGCTCCACATTGACCTGGAAGTGGCGCTGGTTGGAGCGAACCGAGCGCCTGAGAGCATCATCATCCTGAAAGGTAGTCCCGAAGCGAAAAGGGAGAACAGTGGAGTGTTGGAAACAGTCTGCGACGACCCTTGCATGGTCTTTTGCCGCCTGCTGATCCATCCGCTGTGAGTCTTCCGCGTTGTGCTCTGACACGATAACGGCCAGATCACTGGCCGGGAAGAGAAAAGTCTGATTTCCGAAGAGACCTGAAACTCCGGCCAAGGGTGTGGGCCGGCGGTGTTTGCTGAGCTCTGGGAACGCTTGTCGTTCAGCGATGCAATAGGCGTACCATGCCATGTTCTTGACCTTCCGGAATGACTCTTGAGGGCTCTAGGCCCGCGGAGGAGTTGAATCGTCCAAAGACATTTTCTGCGTGCGTCTACCTTGTAGCTGGACCTGTAATCGAGGCTGCTTCGAGGGCGAAACGGATACTATGCCTAACAAAGGACGATTGGCAATAAATTCTTTGCCCTTCGCAGCTTCCGGGCGATTCCGGTGGAGACGCACGACCCAGCGACCACCAGGATGACCGGGTTAGGGCGCTGTCTCCCGGGGCTTATGGATTGCATCGTTCACTGACTGGTAGCATTGCCAAATGCCACATCTACTTACCTGTTACGGGATAGGGGCCCCGAGCCGTTTCGTCGCTCTCCTGGCCTTGTTGCTGTCGCTGGAGGCCTTGGCCCAGAGAGCACATGCAGAGGACAAGCCGGGAAAGGCAACGGACGTGCTCGTATTTACCAATGGAGACCAGCTAACGGGAACGCTGGTTGGAACCGTTGGGGACAGGGTGACGTTTAAGAGCGAGATGGCGGGCGAGATCAACGTTCCGCTGGCAAAGATCAAGGAGCTGCGGTCCGGGAGCCAGTTCGCGGTGCTCCGGAAGGATCAGCAGCCAAGGTACGCGCGAAGACCGGGACGGTCGAGGTCACGGACGGAAGGCTCGCGGTGACACGTCCACCGGACCTCCTCGAGACCGTACCTACGGAACAGCTCGCCTTTGTGGTGGACGAGCCGAGTTACACCAAGGCCTTCGACAATCGGGGTTCCTTTCTCTTTGGCTGGAACGGGTCGGGTGACGGGAGGAACGACGATTGTGCGCTCAACGCAGAATGGAACGACGATCTCGGCAGGGGCAGCGTTGGTCCGCGAGGTTCCGGGCGTCTCGTTCCTGCCACCGCACAACCGGACCATGTTCAATCTGGCGGAGGCGTATGGGAAGCTGACGACGCCGGTGATTCCCCAGACGACGCCACCCTCGCCCGAAAGCGTAGTAAAGACCAACATCTTCCATGCGGATGCGGAGTTCGACCGGTACTTCTCCCCACGACTGTACGCGTTGGCCGATACAGCCTTTGACCACAACTTCTCGGAGGGGCTGCAGCTCCAACAGATCTACGGTGCCGGCCTCGGCTATACGGCGATCAAACAGCCGGCGCAGCAGCTCGACCTGAAGGCTGAGATCCACTATGAGGAGCAGAAGTTTATCGGCGATGTTGGAAATCAGAATCTGATCGGGGCTCTGTTTGGGGAGTCGTACCGGCGCAGCCTTCCTTTGAGGCTGGTGTTTACGGAGTCTGGAACGGTCGATCCGGCGTTCAACAATACGAATGCATACTCCGCTCATGTCCAGGCGGCGCTGGCGATTCCGGCGTACAAGCGGCTGAGCTTCTCGGTGAGCGGAGCGGATGACTACCTCCACAATCCGCCTTTGGGATACAGGAACAACAGCGTTCAGTTCGTGACAGGGATCACCTATTCGCTGCGCTAAGGCTGCCCCGAGGCGTTGAGTATGCTGACGACGGGATCGGGAAGATCTCCATCGGCGTTTTTCAGCAGGAGAGCCACCTGCCAGATCTGTGTGTCTGTCAGGATGTGGGCGTAGGCGGGCATTCCTTTGGCGGGAACGCCGGCCGCAATCTCCGTGTAAAGTTCGCCGGGCGATTGCGTGGCGACGGAGTGGCGAGCCTTGCCCCAGAACTGGTTGGCGGAGGGCGTGCTGGCCGCTTTTTGATGTGGGCTGCCGTGGCATCCGGCACAGCGTGCGGAGTAGACGTGTGCGCCGGCTTCGAAGACGTCTTCGCTGGTGCCGAACGGTGCAGACGGGGGCGCCGGAGATGCTGGAAGCGGAGGTCGGGCGCGGTTGACGGGCGTGGGTTGCGATGGGGCAGGGATGGGTGTGGCGGCCTGCCTGAGAGTCGAGTGGAGGTAGAGGTAGCCTGCGCCCACGGCGGCTCCAACGCCGAGGACAAAGGCGAGGACCGTGCCTCCGGGTGCTCCGCTGCTGCTGGGGCGGGGGGAGCTGCGGCTTGCGCGCTTTTTGGGCATGATGCGACATCTCCTCCGGAGCTTTAGGGGTACGCTGTGGGCCGCTTCGGGTGGACGATCTCTCGGGTGGTTTGACCGCCCACGGAGGCGGGCGGCGGTGTTCTAATAAAAGACGTCCCCGCTGTGGAAGTCTTCCCTTGGATTCCACCTTAGCAAAAGTGACGGGCACCCAGGAGTGAGGTGTTGATGTTTGGTTTCAGATTCTGTGCAGCACGAGTGTTGGTTTTGGGATGGCTGGTCGGAGTGGGAACGGACGCCCTTGTTCAAGCTCAGGCGCCCCGTCATGGACGCCGGGAATCTACGGCGGTACGCAAGGCCCGCGTTGAGCGGGCGATCACGGAGACCTACACGCATCGGCATGAGGCGTCCGGCGGCGGCGGATTTCTGCGGTTCCGGGCCGGCGAGCAGATCAAGAAGAACAATGAGGTGACGTTTTACGGGAACGACACCTACTTCCTGAATCCGAAGCTGGGGATCGTCGGCGATGTTCACGGAGCGTACGGAAACGCGAAGATCGGCAACACGATCTTCAACATACCGAATCCGCAGATCTCGGAGTACACGTTTACGGCTGGGCCGAGCTATCGCTTCTATGCCAAGCAGAGGTATGCCATGAGCGTGTTTGGAACGGGCGGGGTGGCCTATGGCAAGTTCAGCAGCGGATCGAAGGCGATTCCCTCCACGCTGATCGGAATCTGGGCGGATGCCTGGCGGCCGGCGTTTACGGCCGGCGTGAACTTCGACTACAACTTCTACCCGAACCTGGCGGCGCGGTTTACGCCGACGTACATCGGGACTACTTTTACGGGTCCCCAGGGCGGGACGGTCCAGAACAACCTCGGTTTCAACATTGGGCTGGTGTACCGCTTCGGACACCAGTAGATCGGTTTGCGAGACAAGAGGCGGAGGCGGGGAGTTGAGCTCCTCGCCTCCGCACGTTTAGGTTACAGGTGGGGCGCCCAGCCCTTTTCGTAGTCGCGGTTCCAGCCTTTCATGGCCTCGGCGTCGCCCTGGATTTTACCGTTGGCGGGATCGAGCTTGAGTTCACGATTGACCTCCCACGCGATGTTGGAGAGCTGAAGCATGGTGACGGCGACGTTGCCGACCGCGACCGGTGCGTTCAGCTTCTCGCCGGTGCGAATGGCGGCAATGAAGTTGCCAAAATGAGCGTCAGTCATCGAATCGCGGCCGGTGAGGTCGGACGATGAAGTTGCCTTGCCAGTCTTGAACTGGTCGGTCTGTTTGCCGTGCAGATCGAAGACCTCGTAGCCGTCGCGATCGACGATGACCGATCCGGTGGTGCCGTGGATCACCGAGCCGCGGTCGCGGTTGTAGGTTCTCATGCCGTTGCAGCAACGGCACTCCCAGCTGATCTCATGCTCGGGATAGGTGAAGCTGGTGACGAGCGTGTCGTAGAACTGCCAATCGTCCTTGAAGGCGTAACGGCCGCCCGAGGCGGTGATGCGCTCGGGGAAGTCGACGCCGAGCGCCCATCGGCAGACGTCGAGCTCGTGGGTGCCGTTGTTGAGCGTTTCGCCGGTGCCCCAGATGCGGAACCAATGCCAGTTGTAGGGCTGGACGTTGTCTTTGTAGGGCTGGCGCGGAGCCGGGCCCTGCCAGAGATCCCAATCAAGGGTGGCGGGCACGGGCGCGGGCTTGCCGAAGCCGATCGACTTGCGCGTATTCGCATACCAGGCTCTGGCGAAATAGGCGCGGCCGATAAGGCCGTCATGAATCTTTTTTACGATGTCGATCGTGTGGGCGGAGGAGCGCTGCTGGGTGCCCATCTGGACCACCTTGTTGTACTTCTTTTGGACTTCGACGAGAAGCGCGCCTTCTGCGGGGTTGTGGCTGCAGGGCTTTTCGACGTAGACGTGCTTTCCGGCCTGGACGCCGGCGATGGCCATGGGAGCGTGCCAGTGGTCGGGTGTGGCTATGCTGATGCAGTCGACGTCTTTCGACTCAAGCACCTTGCGGAAGTCCCTGTCGGCGGCGGGCGCGTAGTCGAGCTCCTTTTGGACACCTGCGGCAAATTTCTGGAGGATGTTGCTTTCGACGTCGCAGACACGGGTGATCTTCGCGGATTTTCCATTCGCCTTGATTGCGGAAAGATGGGCGTAGGCGCGGCTGTTGAGGCCGATGACCGCGAAGTTGACGCGATCGTTTGAGCCGAGGATTTGAGCGTAGCTCTTTGCGGTGGGCGCGAGAGCGATGCCAGCAGTGCCGATGGCGAGTTTGTCGAGGAAATCGCGCCGAGTGATCATTGATTGCTCCTGAGATCAGGTTCTTTCGGGATTAGTTGTGTGTCTGTACAAAGGACGGGACCACTTTACACGAGCGTGACGGCAGATTGGTAGACGCCTAGAATTGGTAGGGATGAGGGGTGCGGGAAATGGTGACGATTAAGCAGGACGATCTGGTACAAAGCGTGGCGGATGCGCTGCAATACATCAGCTACTACCACCCGGAAGACTACATCGCGAACTTGGCGCGGGCGTACGAGATGGAAGAGAGCCCGGCGGCGAAGGATGCGATGAAGCAGATTCTCGTGAACAGCCGGATGTGCTTCGAGGGACACCGGCCGATCTGCCAGGATACGGGGATTGTGACGGCGTTTCTCAAGGTCGGCATGGACGTACGCTTCGTTGCGGAGGACGGCAACTCCCCTGCCAGCATGAATTTGCAGGAGATGTGCGACGCTGGCGTCCGCAAGGCCTGGCTCGACCCAGAGAACAAGCTGCGCGGGAGCATCCTGGCGGATCCAGCGTTTTCGCGCAAGAATACGGTGGACAATACGCCGTGTGTTGTGGAGGTTTCGCTGGTAAAGGGTGGTGCGGTGGATGTCACGGTGGCGGCAAAGGGCGGGGGGTCGGAGGCGAAGTCGAAGTTCGTGATGCTGAACCCGTCGGACTCAATCGTGGACTGGGTGATCAAGACGATACCGACGATGGGTGCGGGGTGGTGCCCGCCGGGGATGCTGGGAATCGGGATTGGCGGCACGGCGGAGAAGGCAATGCTGCTGGCGAAGCAGAGCCTGATGGACCCGATCGACATGCAGGAGTTGAAGGCGCGTGGGGCGAAGACGAAGCTCGAGGAGCTCCGGATCGAGCTCTATGACAAGGTGAATGCGCTCGGGATCGGGGCGCAGGGTCTAGGCGGGCTGACGACGGTGCTGGACGTGAAGATCCTGGACTGGCCGACGCACGCGGCGAACCTGCCGGTGGCGATGATCCCAAACTGTGCGGCGACGCGGCACGCGCATTTCGTGCTGGAGGGAAGGGGGCCGGTGATGCTGGAGCCGCCCAGCCTGGATGTATGGCCGCGGCTCGAGTACGACGTCCACGAGGCGCACCGGGTCGATCTGCAGACGGTCACGAGGTCGGACCTGCAGAAGTGGAACCCGGGCGAGGTGGTGCTGCTGACCGGCAAGCTGCTGACCGGGCGGGATGCGGCGCACAAGCGGATGACGGATATGCTGTCGCGCGGCGAAACGCTGCCCGTCGACTTCAACGGGCGATTTATCTACTACGTCGGGCCTGTGGAGGCGGTGCGGGACGAGGCGGTTGGGCCGGCAGGGCCTACTACCGCCACAAGGATGGATAAGTTCACGCGGCAGATGCTGGAGCAGACCGGGCTGCTGGGAATGATCGGAAAGGCGGAGCGCGGGGTGGCGGCAATCGAGGCGATTCGCGATGCGGGGGCGGTGTACCTAATGGCGGTGGGCGGCGCGGCGTACCTGGTTTCGAAGGCGATCCGGCACTCGCGGCTGGTGGCCTTTGAGGATCTCGGGATGGAGGCCATCTACGAGTTCGACGTGGTGGATATGCCGGTTACCGTCGCGGTGAGCACGGACGGAACGAGCGTGCATGAGACGGGGCCGGCGGAGTGGCGAAGGAGGATTGCGGCGTCGCAGGAGTTGGGAGGCGTGGCAATTCTGGGGCAGTGATGCGGGCCAGGTCACCAGCGCGAGAGCAGGACGGAGAATAAGCGAGACTTAGCGTTGCGTTCAGACCGCACGCTTCGCGGTATTGAGAGACGGCGCGGGCTCCCCGTCTGTGGTGGGCCGCGAGCGACGATGGAGATAGCGGCTGCAGGGTGGGCAGACGATTTGGAGGAAGGGCGGCCAGGCGAACATGGCGGCGAGGATGGCGATGGTTACAACGGTTTCGGACATGATGCACCTCGATGAGATGACGCTTGGCCTAAGAGCTGAGCTGGGAGTGGTGCAGCGGGGAAAGTTGTTCGAGTCTGGTCCCTGGAGTGAGGGCATGGTGGCACAGCGGAGGTAACTTCGGCCATAAATCTTCGGTAAGCAAGGGGCGAGAAATACCGCATGGCTAAGCCTAGGAGATGCGGGACGGATGTTCAGGAGTTGGGGGGACGGGTTTGGATTGGCGGTTGAGCACAAATGTTGGCTTGCGACGGCGATCGTCGGAGGCGTGATCGATCTGTTTCCAGAAGCCGATGAAATAGTCGATCGCAGAGATGATGCTGACGACGGTCATCCAGTAGATGGAGGTGTAGGCGATGAGGCGGACGCCGAGGATGAAGCCGAAGAGGTTCCAGTAGTTCCAGCGGTGGGCGAGGATGGCGGCGACGACGGAGACGATCTGGATGACCGTCTTGAGCTTGCCGATGTCGCTGGCGGCGATAGTGAAGCCTTCGGCGGCGGCGATGGAGCGCAGGCCGGAGACGAGGAACTCGCGGCTGACAATGAGGACGGCGATCCAGGGCGGGACGATGCGCGGGTTGTAGGCGACGAGGACGATGTACGCAGCGGTCACGAAGAGCTTGTCGGCGAGGGGGTCGAGGAGCATGCCGATGGTAGTGATCTGCTGGCGACGGCGCGCAAGGTAGCCGTCGAGACCGTCGGTGACGGACGCGAGGATAAAGATTGCGGCGGCGGCGAGCTCCTGGTAGCCGGGGGTCTGGATGGGGGAGTGAGCGGAGAGCAGCCAGATCAGGGCCGGGACGGCGGCGATGCGGGAGAGCGTGATGGAGTTGGGAAGGTTCATCGCTTGCCTGCCGCGGGCGCTTGGAAGTGGAGTTTCACGGCTTGGACCGCTGGTACTGACATTCTGACATACGGTGCTGGCGGCGGCGTCGAGGTGGGCGATGCGGGGTCATCGAGTTTGCTCAGGAGAACGGAATCGGAGGGTGAGCTTTTCCGTCCCCTTGCGGCGGGGAAAATGCCGGGTCCTTCGACTTCGCTGAGGATGACAGTTCTTTGGACGAATTTGGTGCCAAACAGCTGAAGGGCAGCCGTGAAGCTGCCCTTCCGCTGTGCGACGGCTTTTCCCGAGGCGGTCAGGCGTAGATGCCTCGCTGCTTGGTGGTGTAGGCGACGCGGTCGATGGCGAGCATGTAGGCGGCGATCCGGTTGTTGACGTCGTGGCTGGTGGCGTAGGCGATAACGTCTCCGAAGCTGTCGGCCATGATGCGATCGAGGCGCTGGTTGACTTCGAGTTCGGACCAGAAGTATCCCATGCGGTCCTGGACCCACTCGAAGTAGGAGGTGGTGACGCCGCCGGCGTTGGCGAGGATATCGGGGATAACGAAGACGCCCTTTTCGGCGAGGATGTCATCCGCAACGACGGTGGTGGGGCCGTTAGCGCCTTCACAGAGGATGCGGCACTGGAGCGCGGCGGCGTTGCGGCTGGTGATGACATTTTCGGTGGCGGCAGGGATAAGGATCTCGCAGGGGCGGGTGAGGAGCTCGGCCTTGTCGACGGATTCGGCCTCGGAGAAGCCGTTGATGGTGCCGGCGCGGGCGCGGTGCGAGAGGAGGTTGGGGATGTCGATGCCAGTTTTGTTGAAGAGAGCGCCGTCGTACTCGGCGACGCCGATGATGGTATAGCCCTTTTCGGCAAGGAGCTTGGCGGCGTTGGAGCCGACGTTGCCGAAGCCCTGGACGATCACGCGGCAGCCTTCGACGGGCATGTTGAGGTGCTTGAGGGCCTCGTCGCAGACGACGGAGATGCCGCGCCCGGTGGCTTCCCTTCTGCCGCGGGAGCCGCCGATGTTGACGGGCTTTCCGGTCACGACGGAGGTGACGGTCTGACGCATGTGCATGGAGTAGGTGTCCATGATCCAGGCCATGGTTTGCTCGTCGGTGCCCATGTCGGGAGCGGGGACGTCTTTTTCAGGGCCGATGAACTCGATGAGTTCGGCGGTGTAGCGGCGGGTCATGCGCTCGAGCTCGCCCTGGGACATTTTTTTCGGGTCGCAGATGACGCCGCCCTTGGCGCCGCCGAAGGGGATGTTGACGACGGCACACTTCCAGGTCATCCAGGAGGCGAGGGCGCGGACCTCATCGAGGGTGACGTCAGGGGAGTATCGGATGCCGCCCTTGCCGGGGCCTCGGGCGATGGAGTGCTGGACGCGGTAGCCGGTGAAGACCTCGACCGAACCGTCGTCCATGGAGACCGGGATGTGGACAATGATCTCGCGGGTGGGATAGCGGAGGACCTTCCAGATGCCCTGATCGAGATTGAGCTTTTTGGCGGCGAAGTCAAAACGAGAGGCTTGCGCCTCCCACGGGTTCGTCTCCTGCTCGATCGACATGGGGGAGGTGACCGTAGCGGTAGCGGTTTGTTGCATGGTTGCGACCTTCTTTGGTGTTGCTGGAATCAGCGATTCTACGGCCATTGCGGCTCACCTCCTGGGGAGGAGCGATTGCTAGCTTGGGCCAGACCGTTCCGTGGCCAAACCCGTTGAGTTTAGGCCTCGTCCAGAAGAGTATGCAAGGTTACGGGGAACCTCGATGTGCAACTTCCTGGTGACCTTTGGGTGGGGTTGCACCCTGCCGTGGTTGCGATGCGCCCGGACCGTGCTCCTCGACCTGCTCCCCGAGGGGTTAGACGGTGGAAGTCGAACGTATGATTGGGAGAAAGTTATGCCCAGATTGAATGCGAGATCGATGCCGTCGGCGACAGAGTTTGCGACCTTGAGCGAGAGCCACACGCTGGTGCCGGTGTACCGGACCCTGACGGCGGATCTGGAGACGCCGGTAAGCGCGTTTCTGCGCATTGCGGCCGAGGAGCCGGAGGCGTTTCTGCTGGAGTCGGTCGAGGGTGGGGAGCGGGTGGGGCGGTACACGTTTATCGGGATCCAGCCATACAAACGGATCGTGGCGAGAGGGCGGGCGCTGACGGTGGTGGAGGGCCGAAGGCGGCGCGAGTTTGAGGGCGACATCTTTGAGGAGTTGAAGCGGTCTCTGGGAGGGCATACGCCGGCGAGGCTGCCGGGGCTGCCACCGTTTACCGCCGGGGCGGTGGGGTTTTTCAGTTACGATGCCGTCCGGCTGATCGAGCGGCTGCCGGAGATGGCAGTGGATGAGTTGGGGGTGCCGGATGCGTGCCTGATGTTCTTCGACCAGGTGCTGGCGTTCGACCATGTGAAGAAGGAGATCCACCTCCTGGCGACGGCGGACCTGACGCGCGGCAAACGCGAGGGGGCGTATGAGCGTGCGGTTCGGCGATTGGACAGTTTGGAACGGCGACTGGCGCGGGCGTTGCCGGATACGCGCAAAAGGAAGAGGGTTGAGGAGAAGTTAGTGATTTCGCCGAGAACCTCGCGGGAGAGGTTTTTGAAGGCGGTGGAGCGGGTGAAGGAGTACGTGGCGAGTGGAGACGTGTTCCAGTGTGTGCTGTCGCAGAGGTTTGACTGCGAGCCGGGGGTGGACGCATTTGAGGTGTACCGGTCGCTGCGGATTGTGAACCCGTCGCCGTATATGTATTTTTTGCGGTTTGGTTTGGAAGGAACAGGGACTCAGGCACAGGGAACGACGACAGCGAAGACCAACACGGAGCTTCGTCCCCTTCGGGGAGCACAGGGTCAGGACGATAGCGGCAAGACGCGGACGGCACATATCGTAGGGTCTTCGCCGGAGCTGCTGGTACGTGTGAGCGGGCGAAAGGTGGAGTATCGGCCAATTGCGGGAACGAGGAAGCGGAGCGCGGACGAGGCGGAGGATCTGCGGCTGGAAATGGAGCTTCGGGAAGACGCGAAGGAGCTGGCTGAGCACATCATGCTGGTGGACCTGGGACGAAATGATGTCGGGCGGGTGAGCGAGTTCGGCAGCGTGAAGGTAAAGGACCTGATGTTTGTGGAGCGGTACAGCCACGTGATGCACCTGGTGAGCGCGCTTGAGGGGAGGTTGAAGGAGGGACTCGATGCGATCGATGCTTTTCGGTCCTGCTTCCCTGCAGGAACGCTGAGCGGCGCACCGAAGATCCGGGCGATGGAGGTGATCGAGGAGCTGGAGCCGGCGCGGCGCGGCGTCTACGGTGGATCGATCCTGTACGCGGACTTCAGCGGGAATCTGGATAGCTGCATCGCGATCCGGACGCTGTATATGGACGGCAAGAAGGGCTACATCCAGGCCGGGGCTGGGATCGTGGCCGACTCGGTGCCGGAAAGTGAGTTTGAAGAATGCCGCAACAAGACCCAGGCGGTCGTGCGAGCGATCGAGCGGGCGAGGGGGGCGTAATCCTCGTTGCATCCACGGTTACCGGTATGGCGGCGACTACGGCGCAGGCTTAGGGACGTGGCACTTTGACCACCTTCGACTGATGGAGCGCCCAGATGACACCGCCGGCGATCTGTGCGACTCCGATGGTGCGCGTGAGGTTGGGGTGATCGGCGAGGGTGCGCATGAGATTGCGCCAGGGGCGTGGACCTTGCTCCAGGCTTCCGCGTCTTTGGCCGGGTGGATGAGAGCCATGACGCCATCGCCGATCAAGACCATGGCAGCGAAGTGCTGGTAGCGCTTTGGGGAGAGAAACATTGGGGCTCCTGTCTGTTTGGAGAGCACACGAGGGGCGAGCGTTGCCCCCTTGACTGAATTGAGGTACGCGGTCGAGAGGAGGCCGGTCTCAAGAGACTATTCCCGACATGGACGCTGCTCGAGGTTTGCGCGACTGCTGTCTTTTCGGCGTCGGCAGCCTGTCCCTGTGAGCCTGTCCCTGTGACTGACCAGTCGGATGAGAAGCGCTTGTCTAACCCGTTACCGCGATCAATCTCCTCAACTCCCGATGTTCCGATCTGTGTGCCCGATCGTAAGTTGAGAGCCTTGGCGCCGTCTGTTCGCATGTTTGTTGACCATGCTTATGACTCTCCGATATGGTTTTGTCGTTTAGCAAATTGTTTCCGTATTGCACCACCACGTTGCCCCCAGGGAGACCAGCTTGAACATACGTCGCACTTTGCCATCTCAGAATTGCAAGCTGGTCCGCGGTGTGGCTTCGTCTCTGGTTCTGGTGCTGTTCTGTGCCGTTTCGGGTTTGGCTCAGCTGGCCGGCCGCGGAACGATCCAGGGCACTGTCACCGATCCTACGGGAGCCGTGATCCCGGGCGCGCTGATCTCCGTGACCCAGACCTCGACGAACACCAGCACAGACCAGAAGAGCACCGGAGCCGGCTTCTACTCCGTAGCCGGCCTGGAGCCTGGGAACTACACCGTCACGGTCACTGCCCCTGGCTTTCAGACCTACCATCAGGAGAACGTCGGGCTCAATGCTCTCCAGGGTCTTCGGCCTCAATATGAAGCTGACGGTGGGTGGAGGCGATTCCTCCGTTACCGTTACGGCTGCGCCGCCACCACTGGATACGACCAATGCCACCCTGGGCAACACCATGGAGAACGAGACCTACCAGGCTTTGCCGTTGAACATGGGGGGCCAGCCACGCGATCCGACCGCGTTCATCTATCTCACTCCCGGCGTGGTCTCGGACGGACACTATGGCCAGTTCAATGGCGGCCAGAGCTACCACAACGAGACGTATATCGAAGGTCTCGCGATTACGGATCCAGCCGTTCAGGGCAATAACCAAGCGGTGAATCGCGGCGTCTCTGTCGATGCCGTCGATCAGTTTCAGGTGCAAACCTCGGGCACGTCGGCGCAGTATCAGGGTCAGGGCTTCGCCAACTTTTCCCTCAAGTCGGGCAGCAACCAGTTTCACGGCCGGGCCTTTGAGTTCTTCCGCAACACGGCGCTGGATACCTGGGATTACACCTCGAAGAACAACTTCAATTCCGTCGCCGGACGTTACATCAAGCCGGTGGAACGGCAGAACGAGTATGGCGGGACCTTGGGCGGGCCTGTCCTTCGAAACAAGCTCTTCTTCTTTCTCTCGTACGATGGCCAGCGCTACCTGCGCGGTTCCAACCCGGGCCTCGTCTCTGTTCCGACAGTGGCGGAGCGCAACGGTGATTTTTCCGCCTTTGCGCCCATCTACGATCCGACGACCACGGTCTGCAGCGGCGGCTCCTGCACGCGGCAGCAGTTCAGCTACAACGGCCGCCTCAACGTGATCCCGCCCTCTCGCTTCACCAAAGTCGCGCAGTTCTACCAGAACCTTATCCCGCTTCCCACGAGTAACTCCCTCGTAAACAACTACCTTGGAGGTTTCAATACCGGTTTCAATTATTCCAAATACTCCATCAAATTCGACTACGACCTCTCTTCCAAAAACCGCGCCACTTTGCTTTACACCTACGGAAATCGCGCTGCCAATCCTCTTTGCTGCGATGCCAGCGGTCTGCCCCAGCCCTTTACCGCGACCGTGGGCAACACGCAGTTCAACATGCTGGGCATCATCGAAGACACCTACTCGATCACGGATCACTGGATCAATCAGCTCAAGTACGGCATCAGCCGTGGCGGCGGCGTCTCGACGAATCCCGGCGAGGGACCGCTGTGGGCCGCGAGCGCGTCCGGCCTGACCAATCTGCCGACCGGTCAGGCAGCCGATGCGGCGCCTCGGTTCGGCTTCAGCGGCACCAACGCTCCCGCGTCTCTTGGGGGCACCGCCAACTCCAACAACCAGGTCAATTCTGAGTACGGGACGACGTACGTTCTGCTCGATACGATGCAGTACGTTCGCGGCCGCCACTCAATGAGTTGGGGCGGACAGTATCAGTGGCTCCAGGATAACGACACCCCGTTCACCGGTGGCACCTACCTGAACCTCAACTTTTCAAACAATGAGACTGGCACCTTTACGAAGAGCGCAAACGGAGCCAACACCAACACCATCCTCAGCTCCAGTGGCGCCTCCTATGCCAGCTTCCTGATCGGCGCCGTTGATGGCGGCAGCATCACGGACTCGCGGCAGGTAATCACGACAGGCGCTCGGTACTACACCTTCTCGCCCTTCTTTCAGGATGACTTCAAGGCCACCCAGAGGCTCACGTTGAACCTTGGGATCCGATGGGATCTTTACTCTCCGTTCCGCGAGGTCCGGAACCGCCTTTCCTTCGTGGATACGTCGCGCAACAATCCCATTACCGGCACCCCCGGTGCGCTTAGCTTCGCCGGGGGCGGCCCCCTTGGCTGCAACTGCTCTTCGCCAGTAAGAATCTGGTACAAGAACTTCGGTCCGCACCTCGGCTTCGCCTACTCTGTGACGCCGCGTACCGTGCTTCGTGGCGCCTTTGACATTGCCTATACCCACGCGGGCGGCGTCGGCGGGCGGGGCGGCGGACGCCAGGGAACGGGGCAGCTTGGCTTCTCGGGGGGCGCGTCGATCGCTTCACCGGACAACGGCATCACACCTGGCCTGTACCTGACGTCTGCCAACACCTACGCTCTTCCGACCTACGCAGCCGCCGTGCCGAATCCGGCGTTCGGAACCGGGTACACCAGCACTCCGGGTTACACGGGCTCACCTCAGGGTGTCAGCTACGCCGATCCGTACCTCAGCCGGCGTGCTCCGTATTACGAGAACTTCAATCTCGGCATTGAGCAGGAGGTCTGGAAGAAGGCCGTGCTCAACGTGAACTATTCCGGTTCGAACGGACACTTCCTGGGAACAGGAATCGGCCACGGTATCTACTCCAACCAGCTTGACCCGGCTTACCAGACGATTCTCGGCCCCGCCAATCTGCTGACGGCGGCGGCGACGCCGGCAAACGTCGCGAAGGTGCAGGCCCTCATCCCCGGGTATAAGTTGCCCTATGCGAACTTTTCCCCGAGCGCTACCATCGGGCAGTCGCTGCGTCCCTTCGCGCAATACAACGGGTTTTCGGACGTTTGGGGAGACATGGGAAATTCGAACTACAGCTCGCTCCAGGTCTCTCTCTCCCAGAAGGCGATCCGCGGCATCAGCTATACCGTCAACTACACCCTCTCGAAGCTGTACGATGACACCGGAACGGGTCGCACGTCGTACGGAAACAACGCGTACCTCGAGCGCTCACTTTCGACGACCGATCAGCCCAGCAATGTCTCCGCCTATGCGGTCTGGGAAGAGCCCTTTGGGCGCGGCGACGGCAACCGCTTCGTCAACAAGCTCATCAAGGACTTCGCCATCTCCGCAATCTACCGGTACGCCTCCGGCTATCCCATTGTGCCTACCGCGACCGGCTGCTCACTGGTCTTCTCGGGCACCTGCACGCCCAGCCTGAATCCGAACTTCTCCGGTCCGGCTCGCATCAACGGCGGCTATGGCAACCCGCTCTTCTCTGTCACAACGACCACTCCTTACATTGACAAGAACGCCTTCCTCACGCCCGCGCAGTACGGCGTCTTCAACCTTGGCAACTCGCCGCGCACGTACGCCTATGGCTTGCGGGCGCCCGGCTACGGCAGCGCGGACCTGAGTCTTCGCCGCACGTTTGGGATCTTTGAACGGCTGAACTTTACGTTTCAGGCCGATCTCTTCAACATCACCAACAGCACCCGCTTCGGAACCCCGAACGCGGTGGTCGGCAACAATGCGTTCGGGATCATCGGCAGCGCGAACTCCGGGAGACAGGCGCAGATGGTGGCGCGCATCGACTTCTAAATCCAACCTCTTTCGTCCGCCCTGATATTTGGAAGACGTCGGCTTAAGAGGCAGCTTACAGATGGAGTGAAATGGCGCGAAGGGGTGGGGTGATGAGAGGTTTTCTGACGCGGCGGCAGTTCGTCACCCATGGCGGCTTGGCGCTCGCTTCCTCCACAGCCGTGGCGAGAGGGAGCGGCACCCTCCTGCAGGAAGGTGCCTCGACGGGCAAGCCGGATGCCTATGCCAAGGCGAAGCCGCTCGTTCCGGGGCCTTTCCAGCCGACATGGGAGTCGCTGCGCGATCAATACCGTGTGCCTGCGTGGCTGAACGAGGCCAAGTTCGGCATCTTCATCCACTGGGGTCTGTACTCGATTCCTGCCCGCATCAACGAGTGGTACATCCGTCACATGTACACGTCGGATGCGCAGTGGCACACCGAACACTATGGGCGGCCGGACAAGTTTGGCTATAAGGATTTCATTCCGCTCTTTACGGCGCCGAGGTACGATCCGGAGCAATGGGCGGATCTGTTTCGTCGCTCAGGCGCGCGGTATGTCCTCCCCGTGGCGGAGCATCACGACGGTTTCGCGATGTGGAACTCCGACCTGACCCCGTGGTGCGCGGGGAAGATGGGCCCCAAGCGTGACTTGATCGGAGAGCTAGCGTCCGCGGTGCGACGGCAGAATCTGATCTTCGGTCTTTCCAGTCACCGCATGGAACATCACGACTTCGCTTACCCGGCGCCAGGCGTCCCGAACGATCAGTTCGACCCTCGGTATGCAGGCTTCTATGGACCGCCGATTCCCGGCGACATGAACGAGGGCAATGCGTCAAAGGCGTTCCAGGAGGACTGGCTCGCACGCGTGCAGGAGTTGGTGGATAAGTACGAACCGCAGATGATTTACTTCGACAATGGGGTCAACCCGCGCGAGTACGACGATGTCAAGCTTCGCGCTGCGGCATACTTCTACAACAAGGCAGCCCGGCGAGGGATGCCTTCGACGCTCGCCACAAAGGATGTCGCTTACCTGTTTGGCTCGGTCCAGGACTTCGAGAAGCAGGTCCGTGCGCCCAATTGGATCTA
>JAABUZ0100003362.1_pt1 | contig 23891 bp, 17 predicted proteins | sample 5562091 | NCBI WGS metagenome assembly JAABUZ01 (sample SAMN12813069, study PRJNA571459) | rock metagenome | isolation source: Antarctica rocks | place: Antarctica: Victoria Land, Linnaeus Terrace sud | collected 2015-12-21
TCAGAGTAGTAAGAAGTATGCAATCAAGTTACGTGACAATGCTCTGGAGATCATCAGCGCGACGGAACTCGAAAGTGTGCTCAGAGTCGCAGGCCTGGATGTTCCTCCCTATGCGGGCGCCTTAGTCACGGCTGTTTGCGAGCCGCGAGATGGACAAATCCTCGTCGCTGCATCCGCTCCAAATCGTCAGTCTTCCATCCTTCAAACAGTCGACCCCTCTACATCCAGACTGATGGCAAGGACAGAGACATCCTATGTTTCGCACACTGGGAAAATTGGCCATGAACAGCCCCGTACCAGTCAACGTATACGACAGCTTGCCATTTCTTCAGATGGCGAGTGGCTTGCTGTTGTAGATGAATGGGAGCAGCGTGGAGAGGAGAAAATTGATATCGCGTCGAGTCTGAAATCGGGCAGTACGGAAGTTCATCTCAAATTTTGGAAGAGGCAGCAGCATTCAACGTGGGACTTGAGCACTCGCATCGAGGCTCCCCATGGACCCAATCAGCTGCTTGTGTCCATTGTGGCTTTCCCTTCGCAAGGGAAGGAGAAAGGAACTTCATTTGTCTCGCTGGGATCGAATGGGAGTCTCAAAATCTGGTCGAGTATGGATGATCTCCAGCGAGACAGTCGAGGCCTTTCCTTTGTCTGTCATAGGGCAGTCGATATCCCAAGACCTTCGCTCAGGGTGTTTGGGCCTGGAGCAGTGGCAGTGAGCGGTGACGGATCCACCGTGGCTGCCGTCTTGGAACATACAATTTTCCTCATCGATTCATCCGGCCTACATATTCATGCCCGCCTAGCCCTGCTGGAGGCAGGTGATGCCAGGGATATGTTTTTCATCGGACCGAATCTTATTGTCGGCTGTCAGAAGCGTGTGGTGGTCTATGATATGGTTTCCGAGCAGGTGGTCTGGCAAATCAAGGTTCCGCATGCACTCATCGCATCCAACCCGAGCCATTCCCAATTCGCCTTGGTTTATGCAATCAAGCGTCGGAGTAAGCTACTGGTGTTTGACGTTGCATCGCCGATACCCATCCACACAGTCGATCTAGCCACGACCGCGCTATCCTTACTTTATAGCCCAAAGAATCAGGAATGGTGTGCAATCTTAGCGGATGGCATGGTGGTGCGCCTAACTCATCAACGCTCTCCTCAGGAATCTCTTGTCATTGCAGATGGAGTACCCAACAACCAGGCATTATCGAATACCTATGCCTCTCAAGCGAGGCAACCCGCGGAGATTGGTGATGTGGATGAAGGCCAATTCACAAAAATTACAAGCCAGCGACTTGCCGCAATGTTTGATCGTCCGGCCAGCAATATGCCGGACATGGACGCCCTCTTCATGGAATTTATGACCCTGATCAGCCCGCCAAGAATCACCACCTGAAATGGACAAGGGAATGGGAAATTAGACCTTTGCATCATGTTTGCTAATTCATTGTACAAAGGACCTATCGTATGGTCATTGCCTTGGATACCTCCTTTCCATGCACTCCTCCCGCTGAAACACTCGGCTTCCGGCCCGTCTGCTCAAACAGTTTCCAAAATTTGAGATTCTCGTCGCTGGCTGCAGTGGCAAGGGTTTGTCCGTCTGGGCTGAGCGCGCTATGCAGCACTCTTGTCTCGTGAGCCGGTATCTCTGTGTTTTTGACGAGGGTGGGATACGACCAGACAGCCAAGTGATTGTCGGGGAACCCATGACTTGAGACGAGCTCTTTGTAGGTATGGCTCCACCGTATACTCGTGACCTGAGAGCCTGTGTCTATGGAATTGACTCGTGCCCCACTCGTTGAGTTCCAAAAGTGCATGTGCCGATCGTAGGATCCTCCACCCGATACCAAGAGATTGTTTTGCCATGGGCACCAAGCAAGAGCCTTCACTGCAGCCTTGTGGTTGGTTTTGCTGAACTTTGGCGCTGAGGAGCGTGCGTCCCATATATTCACCAGATTGTCGTTTCCACCAGATGCAAGCTGAGCGCCGTCGCTGCGCCACTCCAATCCACAGACTTCCGAAGAGTGCCCCAGCAGCTCAGAGACTTTGTGATCTGCAACACGTACATCATGGTTATGAATGGACCCATCTCGACAGCCGGACGAGAGAATGTGTTTGTCCCAGGAGAGGACGCCAACCCGTGCAGCATGCCCGCGCATACTTCTCAGCCTAGTACCGGTCTCGATATCCCAGATGTGCACATCCCCGTCGCCCAATCCAACCGAGACGTAAGCTCCGTCGGCAGACCACTTCACGCCAGCAATGTAGGTATCCGGGCTGGTTTCCATTAATTGCGATACGGTGCCGGAATCGGCGTTCCATACATAGAGAGCTCTTTCGAGGCCGATGGCGACGCTGTTGGAGCTGGACCAGTCCAGTAGATTGAGGTAGTAGTCGTCCAACAGTCCAGGTGCGTCGAGAACGCGATCAGGAGTTGATACAATCTTGCGTCGCATAGCAGCCGCTAATGGCTTCAGAGGCCTGTTGTATTGGCTTCGTAGATCGATTGGTTTGGAAGATTCTGGTGCAGCTTGTTTAAAGGCTAGGATGCGTGTATTGAGAGCCAAGCCGCACGCTTCAGCCACGCAGGACTGGTAGGCAAGAGAAGAAGGGTTGGCGGGGTAGCTGGTAGCATGCTGAGCCGTATCCATCACCAGCTTGGACGTCGCCGTTGCCGTGCCCGTGGGCACTGGTATGAAGCGATCACCGCTAGTCCCCGATCTGATCGTTGTCTTCTTAGACTTCCTCGGTGTTGGCTGAGGGCCTGTTCCAGTCAACTGCCAGTCTGCAGTCGCATAGTCGAGCTTGATAGGGGATGCGCCGCGAAGTATAGAGGCCTTTGGCGAGACCTTTCTAGTTGCAGTTCGAATGGAGAGCGATGCATTCCTTGGTGTGAAAGGAGAGCATTTGCGAGAGACCGAGGGGGAGTAGGAACCTTTTGCTGGAGTCATCATATCAAGCATGGTGTGCGTATGCAAAGACGAAGATGCAAGAATGCAGAGTCTGTCCGGCAGGCTCTGTAGAGTGAGAGTAGAAAGAGGACAGAATATCAAGACCGGCTTGATATTACCTGCCAACGAAAAGAAAGAACGAAGAACTGAACGAACGTGAAAAAGAGAGACGTCGAATGGGATTTCGTGGGGAACATAAATTCCGATTTGAATGTGACATGTCCCGCGATTCGCGAACCTTATTTTTGCATCACGTGATTTGAATTTGATCAAAATTTGATGAGGGATCAATTAGGTTAAGTGTCACTGCGCACGTACATTGTTGGAACTCAGGAGGAAGCCAAATTGGATGCAAATTATTCGTGATTTCACGGTACTCCTACAACGATATCTATAGTTTGTACTCGAAAGTTAATGTTCCATTGGAATCGCTTCTGTTTGTCCGTCTTCTTCATTCACCGGATCACTCTCCACACATCCATTGTCAGCCGCCTCTCCACACAGTTCGAGGACAGATTGCTTCGACAGCTCATGAAAGGCGCGCGTCCGAACGACTCGTCCCCAATGCCGCAGACAGAAAAACGCCGCTTGTCTCCTAACGCCATCTTCCGCAGATACTTTGGCACAATCCCAGATCGTTGCGCCGTTTTCCACGTCCATCTCTGAACTCACCTTCAATACACACATAGCCCTGAGACGTGGCAAGTGATACATGTTGGCCAACACGAGAAGCCTTGCAGTAGTCGGCACAGGCGTGGAGGCAATAGAGTCTGTGTAGAAGTACGACATGAGTGCGTTGACAACAGCGTGGGCCTCTGGAATATGCATCTTGGCCTCCTGAACCTCTTTCATTTGGCTCTTACAAAGGCGTCGAAAGTGGGGCCATCGTGTAACCAGCACAAGTGAGTGTACGTGAATGGGATCGCTGGTCGTATCGTCAGCGTTGAGCGCCGTTATCGTAAAATCTGCTCCTTGTCCATTCAGAAAAATATTCCCCCAGTCATGTCCCAAACTTTGGGGAGCATTCTGTTGGGAGGGCTCGGAAAGCATCCCAAACTGTTCAAGGTCAATTTCCAGAACGTCACTTAGAATCTCCACATCACTCTCATCCGGGCCGCCGAGCAGATACCCTGTAGTTGAGTTTGGTTGAGCGGCCAAGTAGAACCACTGGTAGCCTTTAGCACCGACGACGTCACATCCTCCAATTCGCCTCCAACGAAAGGAATCGAGATCAAGAGCTGCCACATAAGCATCATCACTGTTCAGCACTGGACCGGAAGTTACGAACTCGACCAGAGTCCGATTGCAAGGAAAGAGAAAATGATTGCCTGGTGGTTCCGGGGACAAGTCTCCATAGATCTGCACCACGGATCTATGACCTGAGTGTATATCGTACCAAGCGATTTCCGAAGGACGTCGTTTCTCTGGACCAATTCCACCGTAGACCCAGATGCGCTCGTTGTACACAAACGCAGCATGGTCGTAACGAGCAACAAACTCTTGGGGCTTGCTCCATCGCATAGTCCGTAAATCTAGCCAAACCAAGTCCGAGGAAACTCCATTATTCGCCTTCATGCCACCAGTGATGTACAGCTTCTCACCATGTAAGACTGCAGCGTGTCGAGATCGGCATTCCGGCAAATGGCCTCTGGTTTTGGGCTGGGTCCACTTGGAGGTAGGAATGTCAAAGAAGAAGAGGTCAGAACAAAGTCCCCGAGAGTCATTTTCTCCCCCAAATATGAGCAACCTGGAGGTATGCGTCTTTGTCTGCAACGTCGAAGTATGACCCATCCTCACACCAGGAAATTGCCCACGATTGTCAATAACTGCAGCATTTACAGACCGGCCTCTAATTTCAATTTTGACCATGGAGTTGAAAACTTCATCTGTATCGCGATCGAATCCTCCAAAGATATATAAAGCAACCAATGACCCTTCTCGTACCAGCGTGACAGATGCATTGACAAGCAAGGGAATACTTGTTCCTTTGGTTTTCAATGGCACCTCACTCTTGCTCGGAGAGTAAGAACTATGAGTCACAGATGACTCGGGTGACGGAAAAGACATTGACGAGTCGAATGGTGGGGACATTGGCATCGTTGGCGGTGTCGATACCATGGGCCTGGATGGTGGTTGTCTCATTCAACTCCCTCGCTTCTTCCAACGACCAGCGACGATCAGTGGGGATGGTGAAGGAAGAAAGCGCTAAAATATGAAACATCTTGCCTTCGTCTGAGCTTGATTATGGCAAGCATCTCAAAGGGATCATCATGCTGAATATATGGAGCAGGTCGTCTGTTCCCCGCATTCCCAGGGTCTCCAAGTATGGTCTAACGGCAAAGTACACGCTGCCCTTGCTTCAACGAGCTAGACTCCTATTGAGGGCGACGAAACTCCTCCCAAAGGCCTGCTGTCGATTGTTGTGAAACGTTCAACTTGAATACATGCGATTTTCATGAGAAGGAAGAACGCCTGTTTGCGCTACTAACCTTTCCCTAGTCTCAGGGACCGGATAACAGTGTAAAGCAAGTTTCAGAGTCTACGAAAGTAGGCAGTATTGCATCCGTGGCGGAAAAGTCTTACAAGCTATGAAAAGGGATGCAGACTATTGCACTCAACCTGGAACTAATGATTCTCGATTTCTAAATTGGATCACTTAACGTGATTCTGGCTCACCCTGTATGGTTGTTTTCAAAATCTTTTCGAGACATCCTAGTAATATCTATTGGCTTCTTCGACAGGGGTTTTTGGCGAGACGGCTGGTGGCGAGTTTGCGCATTCACTCAGACCCAAGGAGTAGAGGCGGTTTATCTGCAGCGGACACAGCGGGGTATTTCCTTCGTGAGTTTCAGCGCATCCGACCAAAGAGGCCAGATGCATTTGCCCGGCGGAGAGGTGGTGATTATTCAGGCGTGAGGTCGGGCGATGGGAAGAGACGAGTGACTGAGACGAAACCGGCGACGGAAACCCAGTTTATGAAGCGGTGGTGGAGGAAATTGAAAGGATGTATCCAAAGGATGGGTATAAAGGCACGAAAGCACAATATGAGAAAGAAAAGGAATTCGTTGCCCGGTCTACTTATACTTCCCGGATTTTTGACTTCGCGAATAAACATTTTGGTGCAAAGGCGGAGGGGAGGAGCTTGTGAAAATGTATGTCGAAGAGGAAGAAAGTAAGGAAGAGGCTGCTAATTCCAATATCAAGAGAATGAGCAGTTAGGCGGCGATAGGATTAAGCTGTTGATGGGGGCGCACTAACGACCTGTAGGCGGAGATTTTCTGGTCTCATAGATCTATGTCTTTTGAGCAGATTTTAGAGCTGTAGCTCGGTGCTGTATTTGGTGCCATGTCGCGTTGGTGGACAAAAGAGTAGTGACTCCACAGACCACTATGATCCGAGCAATGTCGTCAATGAGACATTTCACCATTCAAATATGACTTCACAGCTCGCCGAAATAGCAGCGAATGGCAATGTTTATTCACCGTGGGCTCAACTCAAACCGCTCTTTGTCGACACCATTCGACAGAATGTGTCCCAATTTGCAGAGACACCCAGCACGGAGGAAGAGGAGATGCTCAATCGCATCATCCTCATTATGGACAGCTGCTTTTCCACAGACCCGCCTTATACAGTTCAGCGACTGGCGGAGCTGAGTCAACGACCGTTTGATCATTATAAAGCACTATCCAAGTATCTTCGAGCTCTGGAACGCGTCCTCTCCGTGTCCTCGACGACGGCTGACTTCCCTCTTGTCCCTCTGGCGATCCAACATGCAGAATCGTATACTGCGCGACCGTTCATGACGCATTTAGATGCTGAGAGTCCGGGACTGTTGTCCCCGATTCCTTGGGCAACCAGCATGCCTCCAACACCGAATGGCGTCACACAAGGCGAGTTGATTCGGTCAGAGCAAGAAAACGGTGTTGTGGTGGCGTCTGAGGAAGCAGACCATCCACAAGCTGAGGGACCGCGAGATATCAATGTCACGGATCTTGGTCCTCAGCCTAGCCGTGCGGATAGGCACGTCATCAATGGGAGCGGGACAAGGAGCATGAACGGAGACACAGATATGGAGACAGAGATGGACATTGGCAGCTGATTCGGCTACCATATCAGCTAGAGCTACCATAGAAAGTGTTGTTGGGTTAATGGAAGCTGGTCGCTCGGCGCAGCTGTACATATGACGCCGTCCGCTTCGACTACATATGTCTCGGGATCGACTTTCATTCGGGGCTTTGTATCATTCAACTTCATGTCCTTCTTTCCAATGGATCGACATCCTTTGACCGCATGGATGTTCTTCTTCAGTCCATATTTCTGGCCAATACCGCTTGCTAGAGCAGCCTGCGACACAAAAGTCAAACACGTTGAAGGCACATGCGGTGCAAACATGGGCCGGGAAATCAAGGGCTGGATGGTGGGTATGGAAGCATTGGCATCGCCCATAGTCGCATATGCAATCAAGCCACCCTTGACAATAATGTCTGGTTTTGCGCCAAACGAGGCTGGGCTCCAGATGACGAGATCTGCCAGCTTACCCGGAGCAATAGATCCCACGACCTCACTGATCCCTTGCGTGATTGCCGGGTTGATTGTATATTTAGCAATGTAGCGCTTGACTCGGAAGTTGTCGGCCTCTGTCCCCTCATCCTCGGGTAACGGTCCCCGTTGCTCTTTATTCTTATGTGCAGTCTTCCAAGTGCGTAATATTACCTCTCCACATCGTCCCATTGCTTGCGAATCGGAAGAGATCATGCTAATGGCCCCAATATCGTGCAAAACGTCTTCTGCGGCAATCGTCTCGGCTCGTATCCTCGACTCTGCAAATGCAATGTCCTCTGGAATGTTTCGGGAGAGATGGTGACAGACCATCAACATATCAAGATGCTCATCGAGCGTGTTCTTGGTATATGGACGGGTCGGATTCGTGCTAGAAGGGAGTACATTCTCGTGTTCCACGACGGTGATGATATCTGGTGCATGGCCACCCCCAGCTCCTTCAGTATGATATGTATGTATTGTCCTGTTTTTGAATGCCTCAATAGTTTTCTCAACAAACCCGCTTTCGTTGAGTGTATCCGTATGGATCATGCACTGAATATCAAACTCATCACATACCTTGAGGCAACTGTCGATAGCCATAGGCGTGCTTCCCCAATCCTCATGCAATTTCAAACCGCAAACACCAGCATAGACTTGATCATTCAATCCTTGAGGGTTACTATCATTGCCTTTTCCAGTGATTCCATAATTTAACGGGAAGCTGTCTAGTGCATGTAGCATCATTCTAATGGTCGTGGAGCTTACCGTGCATGTTGTCGCAGCCGTTCCTGTAGTTGGACCAGCTCCGCCTCCAATAGCCGTCGTGATGCCAGAGCAAATTGCTTCTTCAGCTTGTTGAGGGCAGATCAAATGAACATGCGAGTCTATTCCACCAGCCGTGACAATCTTTCCTTCACAGGCAATGACATCCGTGTTTGATCCAACCACCAAGTTGTCGTCAACTCCATCCATCACATCTGGATTTCCTGCTTTGCCACACCCTACAATCTTCCCACTTTTAATCCCGATATCGGCTTTAAATATCCCATAGTAATCGATTACCACTGCATTTGTCAGCACAACATCAAGACACTCTCTGTCCAATCGCCGTGAAGCTTGTCCCATGCCATCACGAAGCGTCTTCCCGCCTCCAAATTTACATTCGTCTCCATACACAGTAAAGTCCTGTTCTACCTTAACCCACAAATTCGTGTCAGCAAGCCGTATTCTATCACCAGTGGTTGGACCAAACATACTTGCGTAGGACTCACGAGTCATTTCACATGGAGGCGGTGAGCTCGTGATTTGGAAATCATCATTCTTAAAGCCTCGGCTGCGCACACGAGCCATAATATCCATCCGTGAGAAGTCATCTAAGAGGCTAACCGGCCCTCCTGCCAAATCATTGCCACCGTCAATTACACGACGGCCGGATATCGGCACAAGCGAGACGGTCTTTGTGTCACCTGGCTCAAACCGGACTGCTGTACCAGCAGCAATGTTGAGTCGTTTGCCATACGCAGCCCATCGATTAAACCGAAGGCATGAGTTTGTCTCGATGAAGTGATAGTGTGAGCCAACCTGAACAGGCCGGTCACCCGTGTTTATCACTCGAAGGGAACTCCTCTCTCGTCCACGATTGATCTCCATACTCCCCTTTACGACCAACAACGCACCCGGTGCATTAGCCTTATCATATTCTTCATCCGCAGGCATGGGGAAGATCTCGTTGGATGGGACGGGTAGGTAGCTGCCATAGAATGCATTGGTGAGGTCTCCGTCGTCCGTACAGACGGGCCGATGAACGGTGACGAGATAGGTGCCGTCAGGAAAGGTCCCCTCCACTTGAATATCCTTCAGTGTATGAAACACAGATGGAAAGACATGTCGACGGCCCAAAATCTTCTTCCCCAGGCTCATGAGTTGGGAGACATTGTGATTGCCATCACGTATGAACTCCTGCAATTGATTGGCAATGAGAGCAGCGGCTTCAATTTCATTTAGTCGGACGCCTCTTGCTAGACGTTTCTGTGCGATGAATCCTACATGAGCGAGTCTGAGCTTGTCGACTTCACGGGGAATTAGTTGCATCGGACCGCATTACTCAACCCGATACCTTATCTTAAACAAATGTAGAAGTACATGAATAATACATAACCCGCCCATAGATCACGCATTGGCAGGCTCGCCTGATGACGCAGCAGCCACTTTCCTCTTCTTCTTTTCGCTCTGAGGAGCAGGCGAGGGTTGGGTTGCGGCTGATGCCACCGGCGTCGAGGTGGGCTCTGTGGCCGTGGTCGGTGCTGGTGCTGACGAAGGCGCCGAGCGAGATGCTTTGGACTTCTTGGCACTCGCTTTTGGCTCTGCCAGTGTTGACGTGGCTTGCTTGCTCCTTTTAGCCTTTACATCTGTCTGGTCCATGGAAGGAGCTGCGGTCTTCGCGTCCTGCTTCTGTTTCTTTTGCGCGGGTTGTTTCGCAGGAGTTGGCTTTGGAGCCGGCTCAGGCGTGGGAGATGCGTCCAAAGAGTCATCATCCGAAGAGTCGGAATCGTCAGACGCTTCTGCCTCAACCGCTTTCGGCGTCTCATGGGCCGGGGCCGGCGTACCTTCATGGTGACTCTTATAGGCCTCCATATCAGCGCGATAGGCGGTGCGCTTCATGGCATATTGATCATGCAACTTTTCCTTTTCAGCCGCCGAAACATCGTGATCCCACCGCCTCTTGAGCTCATCCATGATATGCTGTCTGGTCGCTTCCACTCCAAGCTCCGCCACCACGCTCGGCCTTTGAGTCTGCTGCCACATGAAATAGACTGGCGTGGGTCTTTTTGGCTCATTCGGATCGCGAATCTTTCGTGGCTTTCTTTTCTTCACGTCGCGCTTCGCAACTTCGTCCTTTGGCAGCGGAGGAGCTGCGACAGCGCCGGAATCTGACGCGGTGTGCGAGACGGCACTCTGCCCTGGCACATCTACCGATGCAGCCGTCTCTTGCAGCAGATGATCGAATACCTCCATCATCGCCTGAGTCGCGCCTGTGCAGGCATGACTCAGATTCGTTAGCGCAAATAGCAACGAATCTCTCTGGGCGCGTAGGGCTCTTTCATCGAGTGGCGCTGGCATGGCCGGGTCCCGTTGGCGTTGGAGTCGGCTTGTTTTGCTTTACGGCGTGGGGATTGTTGTGCAACGCCAGGCGCGACACGTGAAGGACCAAGACATACACGTCAGCAAACGTTTATATACACCTCCAATGACGACGATCCCAATGATGATGACCCTAATGATGATGGCTCTAAATATGATTATGTTTCCCAAGGTGACGTGGCCATCAGATGACTGGGAAGACGCGCCGAAGGAACCGTCTTGCTGACGACCGTCGAAGCTCCTCGGCATCCTCCTCTTCCTGAGTCGGCGCATGGTCCCCATACCTCCCCATTTCGTACGTATTCACAGGCGCGCGTCTCCATCTCTCCCAAGCATGTACATTCTCAGAGCGGGCCGGCTGCTGTCGTCGACCCAAGCGCCGCTCCCGAGACACCGTAGCATTGGTAAGTTGAAAGTAGGGGGGTAGATAGCCTTTGGGTAGGGCAGATTGCTTGCAAAGAGGACAGAGAGAGCTGCGGGTTTCCAAAAATGGGTCCACACAATGGGGATGGAAGATATGACGACAAGGAAGCTCTCGCATAAGCGATTGGCCTTGTTCAAAATCATCCAGGCAGATCGGGCAGCTTTGTTGGCCAAATCCCTGTGACTGGATCTGCTGAGCGGAAGGATCCGAGGTTGATTCGGGTACTGGAGGAGTTGACGTTGAGCCTTTCTGTTCCCGGGCCGCATCGTAAAGACGTACAGTGAAACTTTCCAGGATCTCTTTCGGGACCGTCATCTTCTTGATCCCCACCGACTCCAGATTAATTTCTCCGGCTTCGATGCGCCTCCTCAGGTCGCGTCGGTAGTAGTATTGCACGATGTGCATGATGAGCGAAGTCATGCCAATTAGAAAGCAGAGGACTGCAAGCACAATGACTAGGAAGAGCCATAGGCCTAGAATTGGGTTACTGTTGCCGGGGCTCAGTTGCATACTGACACGCGGGTAATCCCTCCAATCGTAGAGTTGCGTCAAATTTTGGCTCATCGGAACCTCGGTCATGTTTGCATTGTATGCAACAAGCGCATCAAGCACGTTATGTGACTCTGTCGAAGTGATTTGATAGACGGGGAACTTTATCATGTGATAGTCCAGACCACCAGATGGGGAAGGGGCATTCGTAGTGTTGTAAAAGACGATAGCCGATGCACCGTCTAGCTGAGCCTGTTGCAGGAAGGAGGTAGAGCAAGACGAGTCTGTCAGCGGCGCAAAGGCAATGAAATTGAATCCAGGAGGTATGCTTTGGTAGTGGGTGGCGTTTGCCGGGACGACACCTTGCGAGCAGGCATTTGCCGGTTGTGGGACATACACCATCCCCGCTATCTGCGAGGCGGAGGCGCTGGGCGTGTAGAGGCTCACAGGGTCCGAAATGGACTGCGCGTATGAGATCTGGCGGGGGACTGCTCGAACCTCGAAACGGGAGGCATCGTGGGCATGCAGCAATGGGTTCACGAGGATCAGAACCCCGAGGCTCAGACTGCTGCCGCCCATAGTCACCCAGAAACGAACCTGAGCCAGGTAGTCTCTCTCTCTTTCTCCTCTTGGTCTCTTTCTCTCTTCCTCTCCTCGCCTCTCTTTCTCACCAAACGTTGGGTCGATCTCCGGCTGAAATTAAAATCACGTGCGCCCGATGAACAGCAAGGGGAACTAGAGCAGCAGGGCGGAAGGGTCCGAGTGCGATGGCGTCCAAGGCCACCAACGGGGCTGGTGAGATGGAAGACTTCCATCAGCATGCAGTAGACGCTACTCCGGCCTCGCTGCAGGAGCTGCTTGACTCCAACAAGGATGCTGCTACTTCTGTCCCGGCACCCCAGGAATTGATCAATTTGCAGGAGGAATTGAAGCTTCTTTCAGCCTCGGCACAGCGGAAGGCCAAGGCTTTCGAGCAAGATGCAGAGCTCCTCTCGCGGCGCTATCGGCATATATGGATCCAAAAGGCGGACAGTCGCGAAAAGCAGCGCCAGCAGCACGAGCTCGAGCTGCACAGCACAAAGCTGCGTCAGCAGGAGGAGGAAATGAAGAATGAGGTCGTGGCCGGCAAGATCCCGGCGCATCAGACTACGTCACAAGCTCCCTCCACCACCAAACAAGAGAATGGCGCAAGCGAGGGGGGCAACAGCATGGACCAGGACCGCCCAACCAAGAGGCGCAAGCTCGGTGAGGGTGAAGATGACGACGAGGACGACAGGTTGATGGATTCCATGCAAGTGGAGAGACCAGTGATGGCATTGCGGCAGGATGCGACTGCAGAGGAGATGGAAGAGCGCAAAAGGCTGGGTGTCGCACGCTTCCCCAAGCACGACCTGCTTGACCTCCTCCCCGGCATACCACCGTCGGCAGACTTCACCAAAAACAAGCCAGCCAATCAGACGGCCACAGCGACCTTCTTTACTGCCATGGAGCCATACTTTCGCCACTTTACGGAAGACGACCTTGCCTTTTTGCGTGAGCAAGGTGACCAGTTGACTCCTTATATCATGCCTACCCTTGGCCCCTTCTACCGGGATGTCTGGTCGGAGGAGGAGGATATGGGCAGTCACTTTCGCAACTCATCCCTGCCACGTGTGGATGGCATTCGAGGAGGCGGGGCAGCTGCTAAAGTAGCACCAAGTGGCTCCGCGGACGTGCTTACCGACGCAGCCTTGGAGACAGAAAATATCTCTTGCGGGCCGCTGGCAGAGCGTATTCTCTGCACGCTGATCCGCGAGGAAACGCTGCCAGGTGAAGAGACTAAGCAGGAGGATGGGGAACGCGATGGAAGCACGGTTGCTACGTCTCCCGCTGCAGGAGGAGGTAATCCTCCTCCAGCAGAGGATAGCAATCCATCTTTTTTCCGCGTGGCACCCAGCAAGGCCGACTTTAGTACACTGGAGGAGAGACTTGTACGGGAGTTGAAATTCATTGGTCTCTTCCCCGATGGCAAGGAGCCCAAATGGAATTATCGCGCCGACGACGAGGTGGCTGCGCATTTACGCGCCCTGCAAGTGAGCCTTCGGAAGCAATCTGAAATCAACGCGGCGCGCAAGGCGGCTATTGCAGGGCGCACGCACGAGCAGCTGGCTTTTCAAGAGTATACCACGATTCTCGAGGACTTGGATAAGCAGGTCGAGCAGGCATTCATGAAGCGCTCACGAACGGCCAAGGCGAAGAAGAAGCGCGTGGTTGAGCCGAATGAGGTGGTGGCGGCCGGTGGTAGTCATGGGGGGTCTGTGGCGTCGGGTGTGGGCGAGTACATGCGCAGTCTCATGGACCGGCGCGGCAAGTGGATCAGCAAAGTGGGTACTGTCTTCCAGCCGATGGACTCGCTGCGACGGATTCCGGCAGAGAGTATCTTTCACAAGGAGTTAAAAGCGGAGTCGAGTGCGTGATGGCGCCTACTGTAAAGAACGGGGAGAAGTGTATATAGGTAAATTACCATCTATTCATGCTATTCGATCCACGGACCCGGTTGTAGTCGAGCAGGCCCTCGATGGAGCCGACGGCAGAAATGGCAATATCCTGGTCCCAAAGCTTATCCTGGGCCACGCGCCGGACGTCCTTGTCGGTGACTTTATTGATCTCTCTCTCAATCTCCAACGGACTCATGCGTCGGCCGGTGGAGACGATCTGGCGGCCAATATCCTCGGCCACGGCCGTCGTCCCATCCAGCGTGAGCAGCAGCTGTGCCTTGAGCTGTGCCTTTGCCCGCTCCGTCTCTGCCTCGGTGACTGAATTCGACAGCCGGGCCCATTCCTGCATGGAGAAGTGCACCAAGTCATCCAGCCGGGTCAGGTTCTCCGAGACAAGGTAGATCCCCCACAGGCCGGTATCGGAGTAGCTTGTGCTAAAACTCATGTAGCTGTTTGCCAGGCCGTTGTTGTGAACGATGGAGGAGAGTTTGGAGGACATGTGCGGGGCGGAACCGAGGGCGCGGTCGTAGTTGCCCACGATCGCCTGCATGACCAGCATGGGCCAGTAGTCGTCGTGCTTCCACCCCACACCCTCCACGGCAATGGCGATGTTGGCCGTGGGGATGGTGTCGTCGCGCAGACGCACCTCGCTGCCCACAAACTCCGGCTTCGCGTCCCGTGACGTCCCGAGCAGCAGCGGCCTGGAGGACACGGGCAGCTTGCCAAACTGCTTCTCAGCCAGCTGCACAAGCTGGTCGTGGGGAATGCCGCCCGCCGAGACAAGCACCATCCGGTCGGCCGTGTAGTTTGCATCGATGTAGCTGACCAGATCGCCTCGGGAAATGGACAGGATGTTCTCCTTGGGTCCCAGGATGGTGCGGCCGAGTGGCTGGCCCTGGAAGGCGGTGGCATGGAGGTGATCAAAGACCACCTCCTCGAGCTGCTTATCGACCTCCTCGGACTCACGGATAATGACATCGCGCTCCCTCTCGATGGCCGACGCATCCAGCTTGGAGTTCTGCAAAATATCCGAGATGATTTCTACCGACTTGGCCGCGTCGTCTTTGAAGCACTTGGCATAGTAGACCGTGTTCTCGCGCGACGTATATGCATTCAAGTGCCCGCCCATGTTTTCGATCTCCATTTCCAGCTGCGACTGCGTGCGCTGCTTGGTCCCCTTGAAGGCCAAGTGCTCCAAGAAGTGCGCCGTGCCGTTGGTCGCATCTGTCTCGGCTCGGCTGCCGGCGTCGATGAAGATGCCCACCGTGGCGGTGGCCGAGTGCGGCGTGTGCTCGGTGGCCACCGTGAGCCCATTGTCCAGGGTGGTGGTCTGCAGCCGGGGCAGAGCGACTGCAGTGGCCAGCCCACACTTCCTCAGCCGCTGCGGCCGCAGGACTGCTCGCTTGGAGAGGCGGCCAGCGAGTCGCAGCATCCCTGAGTGTGGTGGATTTGCTTGTGGGAGATCGAGATTCAACTACGCCATGATCACAGCAAGGAGCGTGCGCGGCATCAGCACCAGCACCAGCAGACGGGCATTCGCAGCAGCAGCCCGTCGGAGCAGTCCGCAGCCACCGCCAGGCGCCGGCAGCAGCGACCCGGGCGGCGTCAGCAGCAGCAAGAAGGAGCCCTCCTCGGCCGCCACCGCCGCCGACCTCAGCTCGCCCCCCGGCCAGGGCAGCAAGGGGGTGGCCGCTGTCACCGGCACAGTCAACGACACGGTCAGGTTCCCTGCGCCCAACAAGGCCCACGGGAGCTACCACTGGACGTTTGAGCGGCTGGTCTCGGTGGGGCTGGTGCCGCTCACCGTGATGCCCTTTGCCTCGGCCGGCTCCATGAACCCCAGCATGGACGCGGTCCTCGTCTCTGCGCTGATCGTGCACTCGCACATCGGCTTCGACTCGTGCATTGTGGACTACATACCGCGGCGCAAGTACGGGACTCTGGCCGGCGTGGCCAAGTGGGCGCTAAGGGCTGGCACCGTGCTGGCCTTTGTGGGATTCTATGAATTCCAGACCAACGATGTGGGCGCGACGGAGGCCATCAAGCGGGTGTGGAGGGCCTGACCTGTTATCCAAGGAATGTACATTTATTCTATCGTATCATCACCATCACCTACTTTGCATGGCTGTGCGAACCACCGACTTGTATGGTTGACGGTGGCATGAGCAGCGAATGATTACTAAGCCACATCCTCGTGCATCACGTAAAAATGGCGCACCAGAGTGACCCAGCGTGAGCCAGCCCAACCCCACAGCCACCGGTCATGGGCTTCTACCACTTCTTTGGCGTGGACGAGTTTGACAGGGAATGCAGACTGGTGACGTCGCATGTGCTGACCCCCCTCCTCCTGGCATGTCTGCGTCTCGCCATAGCCGTCCTTCAGATCGCCTTCCTGCTGGCTCTCCTAGCCATCAATCTGCTCCCGGAGCACGATGGCGCACGCTGGTTTGCCTACTTTACAAACATCACCAATGTAACCTGGCCTGCTGTGCCGCTAATCATAGATCTGTCTGGCAGCCTACATGGGTGCTGCCGCAGCACAAGGATTTGCATACGCTGCCTCCAGTCGCATGCCCCTCCAGAAATGGCCTAGGTTTTTGCAATTGGCCCATCTCCTGCTCCAGACGACAGTCATCAACTTTCCGCTCCTGGTGACCCTCGTCTACTGGTCGCTCCTGGCAAACGATGGCTCCTTTGCAACACCGTCAGATACCTTCTCGGCCGTCACCGCACATATGCTCAACTCGCTGTTTGCATTTGTGGAGCTGGCATGCTCACGCACACGGCCTCCCGCGTGGTCGCATCTGATTGTATTGCTGGTCTTCATTGCCCTGTATCTTGGGTTGGCATACATCAATCTGGCCGCCCAGGACTGGCCGATCTACCCCTTCCTGCGCCCAAATGGCCCGGTTGTTGTAGGGTACGTATTTGGTATTGGCGCAGGCGTGTGCGTGATCTTTTGCATCACGCGCGGCCTCGTCCAGCTACGAGAATGGGTCATACAGCGGAAAGCACCCCGAGTTCCAGAGATAGACGCAGAAGCTGCAAAGTAGATTCAATGAATTCAATTACTCTTTATCGTCTACCTCCCATGTGCCATCAATACGCCATAACCATGCATTTCCACCGGAACATGTTCCATAGATCCATCAAACCTCTCCATCTCCATCCGTACTCATGAAAGCCTTCTCTCATCAAACATCCTCCATCTCCACCGGAACATATCCCATGGAAGCCTTGCGGCTCCAAAACCACCTTGGTGCGGCCTTTGCAGGCAGGCTGGCTCCCGGCTCCATCCAACTCGGTCGCCGCCAATTCCGCAGGAGCAAGGAACTGCACACCACGCTAACACTGCTCATGGCCATGGCCCCTCCTGCCGCCATCGGATGCAAATTGAGTCCAACGGGAAGGAAAAAGCCCATAGCAAAGGGTATGCCCACCAGGTTGTACCCGCAGGCCCACCACAAGTTTAGCTTAATGCGCGACAGGATGGTGCGTGAGAGGTGTATGCCGGCAGGGACGTCCAGGAGTTGCTGCCGCATCAGAACTACATCCGCGGCTTCCATGGCTACATCTGTGCCGGTGGCCAGCGCGAACCCGACGTCGGCGGATGCCAGTGCGGGGGAATCGTTGATCCCGTCTCCGACCATACTCACCACGTACCCCTGTTCCTGCATACGTAGAACGAGCTGCCGCTTTTCCAGCGGGCTCACTCCCGACCAAACAAGAGGCGGAGGGATGTTGAGAGTATTGGCGACTGAAAGTGCCGTGCCACGGGCATCCCCCGTCACCATGGCCACGGAAATTCCCATACGCGCAATGGACTGCAGGGTTTGTGCCGCTTCTGGCTTTATGGTGTCTGCCAGCAAGACATGGCCGGCGAAGGTGCGCTCAAAAGCAACAAGAACAAGGGTTTGTTGCCTTTCACTTTCGTGAGCCAGAGGCAGCGGTAGTTTGATGTCGTGCTGTTGCATAAATGCAAGATTGCCGACATGCACCAGGGTCGATTCGCCGTCCAGAATGATTTGACATAATACACCCTTGCCAAGAATGGCCTCGAATTCTCCTACCGTGGCCGTCATTTCGTCACTCTGCATCTCCTCCTTTGCTCTTGCAGCAATAGCCTTGCCAATCGGGTGCTCCGAGCTTTGCTCTGCAGCGCCAACTAGTGTCCACCACCGGCGAGGGTCAATGTGCTCTTCGATCGTGACGCCGGCAATACTCATGCGACCCATGGTCAGCGTGCCTGTCTTATCAAACACCATTCTCGTGATCCTCGTCGCTGCTTCGAGTGGCGCGCCACCTTTAATCAGAATACCATTTTGGGCACCGACGCCGGTGCCAACCATGACAGCTGTTGGCGTGCTCAGCCCAAGGGCACAGGGACAGGCCACCACAATCACCGAGATGCAGAGTTTCAAGCAAGGCATGAGACGGCCCTCGTTGAAGATTTCCGGAGGATGGGGAAGGATGCGCGAAAGAATCATCCAGCCCACAAATGTAGTCACACCCAGGATGATGACCGTGGGGACAAACCACCCCGCCACATAGTCTGCCACTCGCTGAATTGGCGCGCGTGATGTCTGTGCCTCCTGCACAAGTTTGACAATTTGCGCCAGCTGCGAATCCCGGCCAGCGCGTGTTACTCGAAAGACAAGCAAGCCAGCACCATTCACGGTGCCGCCGGTGACGGGATCGCCGGGGCTCTTTTGCACCGGCATGGGCTCTCCCGTCACCATACTCTCATCGACAAAGCTGTCCCCGTGGTCCACCACGCCGTCGGCAGGGATCTTGCTTCCAGGCCGAATCACAATCAAGTCATCTCGCCCCACGAGGTCTGTCGCGACTTGCTTCTCTTCGCCATCAATCACAACCGTGGCCATGGATGGCGTCAGCGACATTAGCCTCGACAAGGCGGCCGATGTTGATCCCTTTGCTTTGTTTTCGAGGAAGCGGCCGAGAGTGATGAAGGTGATGAGCATCGTGCATGTGTCAAAGAACACAGCAGGCTTGTGATGTGGGGAAACGAGGATGGCGCCGAGCATGGCAAAGATGGAGTAGAAGAATGCGGCCGACGTGCCCAGCGTCACGAGGACGTCCATGTTTGCCGATCGATGGCGCAGCGCTCGAAAGGCTGCTCGGTAGAATTTCCTTCCCACGCCAAATTGCACGGGAAGGGTGAGGAAGAAGCAGATGACGTCGCCGAGGAAGAGGCCGGTGAAGACTTGCAGATGCATGAATGGCGGGACGAGGTAGGGAAGAATCATCTGCAGCGAGAAGACGGGGATGGCAAAGGTTAGACAGGTGAGGAAGGCCGTGCGCCACTGCTTGACCTCTTTTGTGCGTGCCAGACTGTCCAGCTGGGCCGTGTTGTTTTGCGTCTCGGCCAGGAGGGCGTCAAAGCCGGCCTCCTCCACCGCCTCCACCAGCGCCCGGAGCCCACAGGAGGGCAGGTGCCGGATGCGCGCCTCCTCCGTCGCCAGATTGACCACCGCATCCTCCACTCCGTCCACATTCCTCAGCGCCGCCTCGACCGACGAGGAGCAGGAGGCGCAGGTCATGCCAAAGATGCGCAACACATCCACCAGCTCCTTGTCCTCCCCTTCCACCGCCTCCCCATGTGTCTCAATGAGGGTTGCCTCAAAGCCCAGGTCCTCCACCTCCTCGACCAGCTGCTCCGGCGACACACCGGGACCATGGGTCACAACGGCCCGCTCCGCCAGCAGCGACACCGAAACCGCTGCGACGCCGTCCACTGCGCACAGACCGCCTTCCACCGCCGCGGTGCAGGAGGCGCACGTCATCCCCCCCACCTGCAGCGTCGTTGTTGTCGTCATTTGGCTGGGCTGTTTCGGGAAATGAACACGCTCGAGCCCTTCCTGCTGCTGGCCAAACAGGCGACGGGTCGCGCAGCCGCCGACCTCGTGATGCAGGCACTTGCTGCAGACGGGGTGTACACCTTTGCCGAGCTGCTGGACATGCGCAACATCGACGCCCTCCGGCAGGGTGAGTGGGCCCCCACCCACCGCCTGCTCCAGATCTTCTCCTACGGCGCCATCTGCGACCTGCAGCAAGAGGGGCTGCCACCGCTGGGCGAGAAGGAGCGGAACAAACTGCGCCAGCTGAGTCTGGTGTCGCTGGTGCTGCGCGAGAGCAGCGTGTCGTATGCGGCGCTGCTGCCCGCCCTCCACCTGCACTCCGCCCGCGAGCTAGAAGCCCTCGTTATCTCGGCTGTGTATGCAGAGCTATTGGACGCCAAGCTGGATGCGCGGAATGAGAGGGTGGAGGTGCGAGGAGTGCGGAGCGGGCGGGATCTGGCTCCTGGGGAGGGGGAGCAGGTGCGGTGCGCGCTCACTGCCTGGCGCGACACCTGCGACACCATGGTGGACGAGCTGCAGCGACAGGTCGTGCGGTTGCGCGATCGTGGCAAGGAGGAGCGGGAGCAGGAGCGCGAGTTCAGGCGGCAGGTGGAGCAGATGACGGCGCAGGTGGCGGCCAAGGAGGCGGCCGACAAGCCCAAGCAGCGGCAGATGACCACAGCGACTATGAGTCCTGAAGCCGACGATGAGCCGGCGTGCTTTGATGGGCCATGGAATGGGCTCACGCGCAAGCGAAAGACGACCAGCAAGGGCTATTAGACGGAGGGCGATTCATGTACATATATGGAAACGATCACGACTAGTCGATGCGTGCGCGCTTGGCGGAGTCCGCCTCCTCCTCCGCGGGCCTCTTCACCCCCGTCAGCGCCGTCGCCTGTTCAAAGATGAACTTGCGCGATGGGACCCTCCCCTGCACGTCCGCCTCCACCAGAGGCCCAAAGTCCTCGGCGTAGAACCTGCCGGCGACTTCCTCCGGCACCACCTCAAACTCCTCGTCCTGCCGATTCACCAGCCGCCAAGCGCCTACCTCGCGCATGGGCTGGTTGCCCTGCGGCGAGACGTACGTCCGGCTGGTCTGCGGGAGAAATATATCGCCCACCAGCCTGGCCCGCTCGTCCTCCGTATCGTAGATGTACCGCACCACCATCACCTCCCCGCCCACATCGCCCACCCGCCGCTTCAGCCGCACCGCGTCACCCGTCCATATCTTCTCCGCACCAATATAGATGCCAGAGTACGTGGCCCCGTCTGACGCATGAGCAGCGCGGCGATCAAACGTGCACCATGTCAGCCCCACCAGCTTCGCGCGCGCATCCTCACACGTGCGCGAGAGGAACGGCATCAAGTCCTGCTGCGAGACCACCCCCGCGGCACCATCCAGCATGCGCACCTCCACGCCCTCGCCTCCGCACGAGAAGGCAATGCAAGCGCGAGCGCCCCACCACAGCATCTCACCGAGCCGAAATAGGCCCTGCAGGACATCGTTCGCGCGTTCATCCACCAGCATGCCGCCCGCTTCGTGCGCAGCAGCCTGCATGGCGCGACCATGCCTGGGCTCAATCTGCCTGGTGCAAAAGATGCACGCGCAGTTATGTGCGTTGCGGGTCGGGTCGCTGGCTAGCCAGAGGACATGGGGGCCAAACTCCCCGCTATAGCGATACTTGGATCCGCGCGGGTGTCCAAAGAGATAGACGTCGCTGCGCTTCTTCTCACCGCCCGCTTTGGCCGTTTGCTGTTCAAAGAGCTTATATCCCTGTGGGAGCTCCGAGAGGAGCCATTCGTAGGCGTGCGACTCGTAGGGGCTCGTTTGGGCCCGTTCGAGGAGGTAGCGCGCTGCTTTGAGGCGGTAGTCGATGTTGCGATGCTCGCCGTGCTCGATTGGGCGGAAGAAGCTGTACGATCCGTCCTCCTTTGCTATCGGTTTCAGCTGGTCCCCGGATGGCCACTGCTCCGCACGCCCGTCGCTCCATGCGATCTTGTCTTAGCGTCCGTCCTCATTCGCCTACCTTGATTCGGGCCATGCCGGTCTAAACACACCTGTCACGACGACACGCGACGCCCCACAACCACACGATATAAAGGACCAGCAAAGGGTAAAGGCTTACAACGTACAGAATACAGAATACAGTCAGTACAGCTAGAATCAGTAAACTACTGGAGCTTCTCGTCGCGACGGCGGTGGCGAACCACTTCAATTCCATCCTTGATATACACCTCGTCGCCCTCTTCAATCTTCTCCGTTGCACGGATCCGGATGACAAGCACTGGCAACGCACACAATAGGCCGGCAACCATCAGTGCCCAGGAGGAGGCAAATATGTTGGCATACGGGGTCTTCAAGGCATCAATGCGGAAGATAATGGCATTGCCCACGGATTGAACGCCTTTGTAGTACCCTGCGTAGTAGGCAATCTTGCGAATGTCGTTGGTGAGCGCGCCAAAGGTCCAGTAAATGAAGATCTGGTAGGATGCGTCAAGGAAGCCATACCACATGTAGAGGAACAAGTGCACAAAGTAGCCATCGCTATAGATGTCAAGGCGCACAACTGGAACATTCCGGTCGGCACCAATCACGGCGGCCACTCCTCCGCCCCAAATGGCACAGGTGAGGATCATCGCTGCTACCCAACCTGCGTACGCACGGGTCTTTCGAGAAAACCGCGTCCAGTCCAGCCCATAGCCAAAAAGGAGCGCCCCAAAGATCTGCATTAACCAGTACATCATGCTGTTGAGCGAGCGAGCACGCAGGGTGAAAAGTTGGGCGTTGTAGTCATTAAATTGGTAGGTGTAGAACCAGTTAGAGGAGAAAAACAGCGGAAAGAGGGCAAGAATCCACGGATCGGTGATCATCGTTCGATACAGTCCCTTGATGTCATCCATGACCCCAGGATGAGTAACGTTCTCAATATGGCTGCCGTCAGCCCTACGGACCTTATCTGCCGGAAGGAGGAAGAAGGATAGAACAAAACCTGCAAACATGAGCACCATAAAGGCAACGTAGGTGCCATTCGTCACTGTGTTGGTAGTATTATAAAAATTCTGGCCGAGGGGAATAGCAGACCCAATCACACCGCCAAGGTTGAAAATGGCCCAAAAGATAGAGATTCCCTTGCCCTTGTCCTTCTCCTCGGGGTAGGCGAGACTCACCACGCCCTGGGCGCACCACAAGAGACCGGCACAGAAGCCAGTCAGGGCGCCGGCAAAGATGACAAAGCCTGCATTCTGATTGATGTTGTATGAGAGGAAGGCGGCCGCATAGATAAAATAGCCAAACCCGCCGATCGCCAAAGTATACTTGACGCCGATGAAGTTGCAAATGGTACCGGAGCAAAAGCCGAACACAGCAAAGGTAGCGTAGAGGGCCACGGAGGCATTATCCTGGGCCGTGGGGTTTACCTGGCCACCTCCACCGAGACCACCGAGCGCGTTGTACATGCCGGGGCAGAGGAAGCAAACCATGCTGACGGTGAAGATCTGCGCCATGGGGGTGTGGTATCTGGGGATTTTGATGAAGCCCAGCTTGTAGTAAGCGGGTGCAAGGTAGGGCTGCGCGCCTTCTCCAGCGATGCCTGCTCCAGTGTAACGCTCTCCAGCTACGCCTTTTGGCTCCGTTTCTGGTGCGTCTTGATTCATCCTAGATCGTATTACGAATCAGGGTGGGAGGGGGATGTGTTGTGGTGGTGAGGGAAAAATAGATACGGGCGCACGAGCGGCCAAGGATAAGTGCCGGTTAGAGTTTGGTCATGGTTGCACAAAAGTGGATGATACGAGGAATATACATGGAAGAACAGCTGGTGGGTGAACGGAAGAGGGCGTACATGGCTGGTGAGGGTTGCCTGTATCTTGGTGGAAAGCGACGAATCCGAGATTCATCTGATTAGATATCGGATACCCCGAGATCCTGCAATCTACACCCAAAGAGCTCGTTCTATACAGCAGTCCTCTACCAAGTCCTGAGCTTGAACTTGGGAGATAAGTGATTATTGTCAAG
>JAABUZ0100003363.1_pt1 | contig 23883 bp, 22 predicted proteins | sample 5562091 | NCBI WGS metagenome assembly JAABUZ01 (sample SAMN12813069, study PRJNA571459) | rock metagenome | isolation source: Antarctica rocks | place: Antarctica: Victoria Land, Linnaeus Terrace sud | collected 2015-12-21
ATAATCGCAATAAAGCTAAGAATCAAACTTCATTATTGGGATTAGCATTGCCTATATATCATATTTTGGGCATTTTTTTCTTGCGCTTACCCTGGAAATGTTGGTTGATAGCTGAAGCTTTTCAAGATCAATTTCAGTGCAGTAGACTTTTAAATTTCTTCGCCATCGTCTAACTGGATGAATCCCTCCAGTAGCATACAAAATTCTGCCCAGGAATAGGTAAAAAATCCATTCCTGCCCCAATGAACCTTTCAGTAACAATTTTCCACTAAATCGCTCTGGCTTTAAGGTAGTAAATTTATTGGCGAAATCAGTAGTAGTGATACTTTCGACCATCATAATACTAATCACTTTGCTCCAGAGTAGTATAATTTATGGAATGATAAGAGTTAGTAACACTTAAAGGTAAACTAAAGTCCTACCACAAAGAGGACTTAAATATTGTCTTAAGTATGGCATCCTTTTCCTCAATGAAGTAACCGTAGGAATACTGAATCTGTACCCAGTAGCACTGCGTCAAGTAGCTAAGACAGTCCTTCACGGGCCGTTTTACGAATCAATTAGGACTGTTATAGTGGCTGTTATATCAGTGGAATTACTGATGAATAGTTGCAGTTGTATGTGTTTAATTGTTATTAAGATTAGCTAAACTTCATACTTAGGTGCTGCCACTATATGTGATGGCAATAGAGCAAAAAATCGCTTTTAAAGCTATATATGTAGCGTCAGACAATATTGTGAAGTTTGTCTAGTTATAAAGCAACTGAGATTGGCTTTAACCAAATATGACCGTTACCTACAATCCTTACCTTGTAGTATTTTCAGCTCTAATCGCTGTGGCTGCTTCTTACAGTGCGCTTAACCTGGCTAGTTTAATGCCGGTACTGGGAGGCTTTGATCGCAAAATCTTGCTGTCAGTGGGTGCAATCGCTATGGGGATAGGCATCTGGTCTATGCACTTCATCGCAATGCTAGCCTTCTCCATACCAATATCAATTAACTATGATTTGGTACTGGTAGTGGTTTCTCTGGTGGCCGCAATTCTAGCATCTGGGCTGGCACTGTTCATTGTTAGCCTCCCGGTTGTTACTACGCCTGCGTTGCTCTCAGGTGGCACTGCTATGGGTGTTGGGGTTGGCTTAATGCACTACATCGGCATGGCAGCTATGCAAATGTCAGCCACAATTCGCTATGACCCAGCCCTATTTTTACTGTCGCTAGCAATTGCAATTGTGGCATCGATAGTGGCTTTAATGCTTTTCTTGAAATGTCGTGATAAAACTGGGAGGGCGCTTAATAGGTGGAAGACAATTAGTTCTCTTATTATGAGTGTGGCGATACTTGCGTTGCACTATACAGGAATGGCAGCAGCTATATTCAAGCCAGATTCTCAGAAGACGATTGAAAATAATGCCCTCATAGACAATTTATCTATGGGCTGTTTCGTCGGCATATTTACAGTTCTAATCTTAGCTATAAGTCTGACTCTTAGCTTTGACGATTCTGGCTCTAGAGGTTATCGCTCAAGAGGCTAGGGACGCTTGTCAGGGAAACCCCTGACCTAAAAGCGTCCCTATTTCGCTCAGTGAGGGGCAACAGCGTAGTGAATCAGCTGGGCGAGTCGCTGACGCAGGGTTTCGAGTCCCAAGCGGGCGCTTGCTGAGATAAACACCGCCTGGGGAAACTCTTCTTGAGCCAGAGCCAGGGTGTCGCTATCAACTTGATCCATCTTATTTAAAGCAATTAGCGCCGGACCAGGAGTCACTGGCATTTCTGATAAAATGCTCATTACCGAACGAATCTGGCTTTGCCAAGCAGGATGGGATAGATCCACCACATGCAGCAGGGCATCAGCTTCCGTGACTTCCTCTAGGGTGGCGCGGAAGGCATCCATTAATGACGCAGGCAGTTCGTGAATAAACCCTACCGTGTCTGTCACTACAATCGACTGTGGTTCACCAGTCACGGCATCGGGAATCACGAGGCGTCGCGTAGTGGGGTCGAGAGTTGCAAACAGCTGGTCAGCTGTGTAGACTTCGGCATTAGTTAGCGCATTCAGGAGGGTGGATTTACCGGCGTTGGTATAGCCAACTATAGCCACTGCGGGTACTTCCCGATGTTGACGGTGCTGCCGCAGCCGCGAACGGTGGGCTTGTAGCTGGTCAACTTCCTGTTGCAGTCGGGCAATGCGACGTCCAAGGGCGCGGCGCTCGGTTTCCAGTTTCGTTTCACCTGGTCCACGAGTTCCGATACCACCACCCAATCGCGACATTGCTTGACCTCTGCCGGTCAGTCGGGGCAGCATGTATTCCAGTTGGGCTAGTTCTACTTGCAATTTACCAGCGCGGGACTGGGCGCGTTGGGCAAAGATATCCAGAATGACTTCGGTGCGGTCTACTACTCGGATGCCAATTTGCGTTTCTAAGTTGCGAACCTGAGCCGGTGAGAGGTCGCGGTCAAATACAATCAAATTGGCTCCCAGTGTCTGCGCACTCAGGGCAATTTCTTGCACTTTGCCTTCGCCCACTACAGTCTGGGGATGGGTGTGCGATCGCTTCTGCCGCAGTGTGTGCACTACCTCTCCCCCAGCTGTATCCACCAACCGTACCAGCTCCTCCAGCGTATCCTGGAATTGCTGAGGCTTTATATCATGGGTCATCACCCCCACCAGTAGCACCCGGTCGTGGTCAGCATCTACCTGCTGAGCCACAAATTCTCGCCGGAACTCTGCTTCCAGTCCTTCTACTAAATCGAGAAAATCTTGCTCTGTTAGCACATCTAAGCTCAGGGGTGGCGACACGCTCCAATTGGTAGCGCCTCTCTCCTGACTCCTCTCTCCTGACTCCTGACTTAGGACTTCCTGGCTAGGATTGGGTAATAAATGAGCCAAGTAAGTTTCTTTGACGTACCCAGTCGAGCCACCGCCTCGGCGTTCAAATCCCTCACCTGTGAGGGTGAGGAGAACTAATGCATCTAGCCGCTGGAGTGCCATTGCAGTGAGGGCAGATTCACTGGGTACTTCTGACTTTAACTGGGTAGCGATGCAGCGAATGCCGCTGAGTCGCTCTGCACCATACCGAGGTAGTTCTAGGGGAGGAATCTGGGTTTGACGGGGTGTACCTACCCCAACACGCATCACTTGTCCCCGACGATTAATGTAGGCACATACTGGCTGGTTGATTTCCGTGCTAATTGCCGCCAGTCGCTGACCCAATTCGGGAGTTATGATGCGATCGCCCGGTAACCGTTGATGATACAGCCGCTGTAGCTGCTTCATCTGGCTGGACTTTAGACCCTGAACAGTTCCGTAAATCGTTTCTATAAGCTTTTATGACCAGTAACCTGGCCTCCGAACCCATTAATTCTATTCTACAAAAATGATTCCCAATCGTGTCTCCACCTTAGTATGACTTACTACTTGACACGATTCGAGCAGAGCAGCCATATGCTGTAATTCGCCCGAGCGGCATGACTCACCAGCGCCAAAGTTCATAGATTGTTTGTGTAGCAAACTTCGTAGAGTACCACCGTCTCAGACTTGAGGAGCTTTGAGAAATCAGGCAGGTTTGAGCGGACTTCGGGATTTTTAAAAACCGCTCGAAAGTCTTCTACACTCCTCCACTGGGCGTAGGTAACCACTTTTTCCCCATCTAAACTTTTATGAATGTTCGCACTGATGAATCCAGGCTGTTTACACATCACGTTTTCAGTCACTGTCACAAACAGCTCTACCAAACGCTGCTGGTTTTCGGGTTCAACGGTAGCGACGTTGATCAGGGTGAGAATCTGAGCGTTTTTTGAAATTGTGGTCAGTTTCTCGTCCAGGTCACTCCTAGTCATTTTAATACATACTCAGTAAGTGTTTTTGAGCCCGATTTAGCTATAAACATTAGATAATTATTAATTCTATCACAGAGGAGCAATCGGGAGCATCCCAGTTTTTTGAGGAGGTCCACGACGCGAGAAAACGTGGCAAAGCAAAGCTTTCAGCTCTAATGGAAGTGCCTGCTCAAGTAGATCCCTGTAATACATATTGAGCGACAGCTGTTTGCAATCGTTCTGGCAACCAGCTGTTGTATTGGGAGTAAACCGGCAAGCGAGGCACCAACTGCCAGCCAGCAGGCTCTAAAATTTCTACCAGTGCCTGATGGTCAAGATGCGGATAATCGGGATTCACTTCATCTTTTGGCCCAATTCCGCCTAGATCTCTTGCTCCAGCTTCTAAACAGGCGAGTAACCAGCTGGGGTCTTTAACTAAATTAGGAGGAATTTGTAGAGTGATGTCTGATGGCAGAATTTCACGGGCAACTGCTACTACTTCCGGCAACTGATGCGGATCAAAAGCTGGAGCGTCGCAAGTCTGCTGAGTTCCTGGACTGTAAGGTTGCAGGATGACTTCTTGAATGTTGCCCCAGCGTTGGTGAAGTTGTGCGATCGCCGCCAACGTTTCCAACCAATCCTTCTGTGTTTCCCCAATCCCTAGTAGTAACCCAGTCGTAAACGGAATCTCCAGTTCCCCAGACATCGCTAGCTGTTGCAACCGCAAGAGCGGTACTTTACTAGGAGCCTTAAGGTGAACTGTTTTCAACAGCTGGGGCGTCAGTTGCTCTAGCATCAGCCCCATTGACACATTGACCATCTTCATCTGTGCCATCTCTGCAAAACTCAACGGTCCCACATTAGTGTGAGGCAGAAATCCCAGTGAGAGCGCCAGTTCGCAGAGGTCATAAATCAGTTGGAACCACGCCTGACGCTGTGACGAGTGCGGATGTACCTCACCACTAAGGATCAGGATTTCACACACACCTTCGGCTTGGAGCCTTCTCATCTGGGCTTCTGCGGCTGAGAGAGTAAGCCAGGGACTTTTACCTGGATCTGCCCGGAAGTTGCAGTAGGCACAGCGATTGAAGCACTCGTAAGTCGGTACGATCGTGTAGGCAGGGCTATAAGTTACAACGTTGCTCAAAAAATTTTCTGAAACCACTTTACAAAACGAAACAAAAGGTTTAATCTATAAACAAGGTAGAAAAAAACCTACCTTGACATCTTCCAAGTTACATTAAGCACTCATAAAACAATGACAACAACCTTACAGCGTCGCGAAAGCGCCTCAGTATGGGAGCGCTTCTGCAACTGGATCACATCCACCGACAACCGCCTATACATCGGCTGGTTCGGCGTATTGATGATCCCTACCCTGCTCGCCGCTACCACCTGCTTCATCATTGCCTTCATCGCTGCTCCTCCAGTGGACATCGATGGCATCCGGGAGCCAGTTGCTGGTTCATTGATGTACGGCAACAACATCATCTCTGGTGCAGTTGTACCTTCCTCCAACGCGATTGGTTTGCACTTCTACCCAATCTGGGAAGCAGCTTCCTTAGATGAGTGGCTGTACAACGGTGGTCCTTACCAACTGGTAATCTTCCACTTCTTGATCGGCGTGTTCTGCTACATGGGACGTGAGTGGGAACTATCCTACCGTCTCGGCATGCGTCCTTGGATTGCAGTAGCTTACTCTGCACCAGTCGCTGCCGCCACAGCAGTGTTCTTGATCTACCCAATCGGACAAGGTTCCTTCTCCGATGGTATGCCCCTAGGAATCTCTGGCACATTCAACTTCATGTTGGTGTTCCAAGCAGAGCACAACATCCTGATGCACCCGTTCCACCAACTAGGTGTAGCCGGTGTATTCGGTGGTGCACTGTTTAGCGCCATGCATGGTTCGTTGGTCACCTCCTCCTTGGTGCGTGAGACAACCGAAACCGAGTCACAAAACTACGGTTACAAGTTCGGACAAGAAGAAGAAACCTACAACATCGTTGCCGCACACGGTTACTTTGGTCGGTTGATCTTCCAATACGCTTCATTCAACAACAGCCGTTCGTTGCACTTCTTCCTAGCAGCATGGCCAGTCATCGGTATCTGGTTCACCTCGTTGGGGATCAGCACCATGGCGTTCAACCTCAACGGCTTCAACTTCAACCAGTCGGTGATTGACTCACAAGGTCGCGTCATCGGTACCTGGGCAGATGTGTTGAACCGCGCCAACCTGGGGATGGAAGTGATGCACGAGCGTAATGCTCACAACTTCCCGCTCGACCTGGCTGCTGGTGAGTCGGCTCCTGTGGCTCTAACCGCTCCGGCAATCAACGGTTAATCGCTAATATCTAGCTAAACAAAAAGCGCTCCTCTTGTGGGGGCGCTTTTTTATTGTCGTTTTTAATTCAGGGTTTTTTGCAGCTTAAGAACAATTGCTTAGCCAACCGTGACCTGATCAGTTTCAACATTTGTTGCACCATCAACGCTCAAAGCCACAGAAACCATCTGGTTAAGAGTTTCCTGACTGGGGGCTTCGCCTTTCAACACTACGACACCACCTGTCTGAGCAACGTAAACTGTGTCAATATCAGCTAAATCTGGTTCTTGATCAAACGCTAAGGCAACACGCTTAGCCAGTCCACTCTGGTCATATTCTCCATTCAACCCTACACGCTCTGGGGGAATTGACTCAGTGGCTGTAGAGGCTTGATCCTCTGTTGACGCACTAGAGTCTGAGACGGGGCTAGGATTTACTTGTGCATCTTCAGGCTTTTCGAGTCCAAAAAGTCGTTGTAACCAACCCATATACGTTTTTTCTCGTATTAGATTTAACTGTTTTGATTAAAAATGGTTTACGCAATAAAAACATCTGTCTACAAAAAGATATAATTTTTTCTGATTGCTCATGACCATAGCCGCCAAATCTTGATGGTACTATCTCCACTGCCACTAACGAGTATTTTCCCATCAGTGTCGAAGGCGACGGAATTAACATTGCTTGAATGACCAATCAGGGTGCGGAGCAGTTCTCCAGTGCGTAGATTCCAAAGCTTGATCGTATGGTCATCACTGCCGCTGGCAAGAATTTGACCATCGGGGCTGATGGCGACGGAATTAACATAGCCTGAATGCCCAATCAGGGTATGCAGCAGTTGCCCAGTGCGCAGATTCCAAATTTTGATTGTCTTGTCCCAACTGCTACTGGCTAGAGTCTGGCTATTTGGGCTGATGGCGACGGACCTAACCCGGTCTGAATGCCCAATCAGGATACGCAGCAGTTGCCCAGTACGCAGATTCCAAATTTTGATTGTCTTGTCCTTACTACCACTGGCTAGAGTCTGGCCATTTGGGCTGATAGCGACGGACCAAACTGTGTCTGAATGCCCAGCCAGGGTGTACAGGAGTTGCCCAGTGCGCAGATTCCAGATATTGATGATGTTACCATTGCTACTGACAAGAGTCTGTCCAGCGGGGCTGATGGCGACAGACCAGGCTTCTTTTGATCGTTGCGCAAAGGTGCGGAGCAGTTCCCCTGTGCGCAGATTCCAAATTTTGATTGTAGAATCCCAACTGCTACTGGCGAGGAGCTGACCATTGCGGCTCAGACCGACTGACAAAACCATGTCTGCATGACCAGTGAGGTTGCTCAGCAGTTCCCCAGTGCGTAGATTCCAAAGTTTGATTGTCTTGTCCCCACTGCTACTAACTAGGGTCTGATCATCAGGTGTGATGGCAACAGACCAAACCATGTTTGTATGCCCAGTGAGAGTGTTGGCTAGAGAAATATTTGAAAAGGTATTTTTGGTTAGGCTAGAACCTGGGTTATTTTGGACTTTAGAGGTGGGAGCAGGTGGCAGCAGAGAATAGTAGCTCCCAACTATTAGAGCTAGAACACAGCCAACGCCTGTTCCCACAACGCCTGTTCTGATGCCAATTCGCAAAGCAGATTTGTTACGGAAGGTAGGAACAGGAGCATCACTTGTCTGAGCGCCCAAGAGCGTTTCTGATTGATTGTCCGCAAAACCTGGGATAGTCTCCTGCTCAGAAGGTGGGGCTTGAGGCACCGCTGTAGCGGTTACTAATGGTTGACGAGGAGCTTTAGGCTGTGTTCGCGGGTAGAGATTGGTTAGTGGCTGGAGCGCTTGCAGTGCTTCTGTCGCCGACTGGTAGCGGTCTTTGAAGTTGTAGCGCACCATCTTGTTCAGTACAGAAGCTAGCCCAGCGCTAACCTGGGCTTGGTGTTGCCAGATGATCTCACCTGTGTCGGCGTTTTCTGGTAATTGTGTGGGAGTCATCCCTGTCAGCGCTTGAATGGCAATCATACCTAGGGCATAAATATCACTGTTGGGGCGTGGTCTGCCTCGCCCCTGCTCAGTAGGCATATAGCCCGGTGTGCCAATGGCCATGGTGGCAGATATACCAACGGCAATGGTAGTGCTGGTTTGTCCTTGAGCTGTTACCACTTGCGTCCAGGCTTGCTTTACAGAGCTAAAGTCAATCAGGACTAACCGCCTGTCCTGCTGTCGTCTGATCAGATTACTCGGCTTGATATCTCGATGGATCAGCCCGTGGTCGTGGACAAATTCCAAGATACCCAAGACCTGTTGCAGCATTTGCACCACCTGACTCTCAGTCCAGCGGCGATCAGGCAAGAGTTCCGCACTTAGGGGATGCCCTGCGATGAACTCTTGCACCAAGTAGAAATCAAGGTTATCTTCAAAGTAAGCTAAAAGCTCAGGTACCTGGTCATAGTGTCCCAGTTGTTTCAGGGCTTGTGCTTCTCTAGTGAATAGCCGTCTGAGAGTTTGCAGAGACTCAGGGTGGTTGTTGGCGGGCTTGAGATGTTTGACAACGCAGGTAGGATGACCAGGGCGGTGGGTGTCTTGGGCAATGTAAGTTTGACAGAATCTTCCATTACTTAAAACTTGAACAACTTGGTAACGCCCCTGTAGTAACTTGCCTAACATTGTGTGACTTGCTGAAATTCCTAACCTTAACCGTCACCCCAAGTTTTGGCATCTCTCTAAAGGAGGTTATCATTCAGTCTCCCCCTCTCCCCCTCCTCTTATTCTTCCACCCGGTAGCCCAACTCTGCCAAATGGAAGCGAGACTGACGCCATTTGGGTTGCACCTTCACAAATAACTCCAGGTAGACCTTCCCAGCGATTAACTTTTGGATTTGTTCGCGAGCCGCACTGCCGATCGCCTTGAGCATACTACCACCTTGTCCAATGAGAATTCCTTTTTGGGAGGAGCGCTCAATGTAAATAGTGGCGAGTACACGAGTAATCGTCGGTGCTTCTTCCACTTTGTCTATCGCGATCGCTACCGAGTGAGGTACTTCTTCGCGGGTCAGTAGCAAAATCTGTTCCCGGATCAGTTCTCCCATAATAAAACGTTCCGGTTGGTCGGTTACTAAATCGGGGGGATAGTAGTAAGGTCCCGGTTCCAGTAGCTCTATTAATAACTGCTGTAGATCCGCCAATCCCTCGCCGCTAAGTGCAGAAAATTTCACCATCTGCCAAGGATGGGGTTGAATCATCTGAGTATAAGTACTGTCCAGCTGTTGGAAATCCGGGGATTGTTGGTCTATTTTGTTCAACCCTAAGATCACTGGGGTTTCGGTGCGACTAAGGAGATCGACAATGTAGCGATCGCCCCCTCCCGCTTCAAGTGATGCATCCACCACAAACAGCACCACATCGACCGAATCCACCGCAATTTTGGCATTTTGCACCAGCACTCGCCCAAGTTGGTGGTGCGGCTTATGAATTCCTGGCGTATCCACAAAAATCACCTGAGCCTCTGGTGTTGTCAGGATTCCCCGCAGACGATTGCGCGTCGTCTGCGCCACCGGCGAAGTGATGGCAATTTTTTGCCCCACTAGCTGATTCATCAGCGTTGATTTACCAACATTGGGACGTCCGATAATGCCAATAAAGCCTGACTTGTATCCAGCAGGAGCCTGGGGAATAAGCATTTGCCCTGGCAATTCTAGGATATCGTGATCAATGTTGCTCATTTAAGTACCGGGTAATGAACGCAGGCGCTCATCCAGATGAGTGCGTTCAGCTAAAGCACGAAGTAACGGTCCATGAGAGCCAAATTCAACAATACTAACCGAGCCGACTGGGCATCCCAAGCGATAGCGGAAGCGTCCCACATCAATTCCCAGTAGACTACACAGCATAATCCGGATCGTTGCCTTGTGGGAAACAATCAAGACGTTGCCGCTGCTGTATCGCTGCTTGATTTCTTCAATCACAGGCATTGAGCGACTGGCGATCGCTACAGCTAATTCTCCCTCAGTTGGTGGATACCAAGCCGGATCAGCCGACCAGCGAATGTAGTCATCATGGTACTCACGGCTGACAGTTTCAACTGATTGACGTTCCCATTTGCCATAGTTGATTTCTTTCAAGCCATCCCGCAGTTCCAACTGCATCCCCAGTGCTTCACACAGCGGTTTAGCCGTTGCTTTGGTTCGTTGCATTGGACTGGCAAAAATAGCAGTCCAGGGGCTGTCGCGATAGGCAGCAGCAAAAGCCTGTGCCATTTCTAAGCCAGCATCGGTAAGTTCTGGGTCTATAGAACCACAAAAGACATTTTCTCGACTAAAGGCAGTCTGCCCGTGGCGAAGGAAATAAAGCGTTAGGCTCAAAGTGTTTTTCTCTTGCTATTGTCCACTGAAATTTTAAGCTCACCACTTCAAATAAGAGGCATCGATTCCCTGTTCTCGCCTAATCTTCCCATCTTTCTCAAACCAGTCAACCACCTGCTGCGGCGTCAAATTTTCAATAGTGACACTGTTCTCTTGGGCGATGTGCTTCAACAGCCTGAGTGATGAAATCGTTAATCTTGTTAAAAACTTCTCAGGGGAAGTTAGCAGCGCTGCATCTACCGAGCCTGACTCTTCCGGCGTTAAGAACTGCGTTGATGGTTGCTGTTGTGCATCCATAATTCCTTACCCAACTTGCTTCCCTAACCGCGCTTGGACTAAATAGCCGCAGCGGTGTTCACCGTTAATAATCCAGTGCGTCCGCTCTACTGTGCAATCCGGTAGCAGCGTCGCAAACATTTCTAATTCATGCTCACATACACTGGGGAAAGACTCGGCAACATTTGAAATCGCACAATTATGCTCCGTCATGATGAATTGGTAGCCGTTATCTGAATCGCTGGAGTCTACTGGATACCACTCTGCCATGAAGCCTTCGGCTTTTCTCAGTTCCACCAGCTTCGCCACCCGCTCTCGTAAGTCACCAGTCCCTACACGATCACGGTATTCCAGCGCCTTGCGTTCCCACTGTTTTCGCAAAATTGAACTCATCTGATCATGTCCTACCGTTTCCGCCAACGTATCCAGCAGAGAAACGGCAAATTGACCGTGGCTATCTGCAAAGCGATCGCCCAAAGTCCGACGCAAGTGTTGGCGCCCTTGGCGACTGATTTGATATAAGTGCTGCGGACGCCCCATTCCCCCCTGAACCGTTTGGTACGTTAGCAGCTCTTCTGCATCCAGATCCTTGAGATGGCGACGAATCGCTTGCGGACTTATATCCAGCACTGTGGCTAACTCATGCGCGGTTGCTTGACCCTGCTTCAGTAAATGTTGCAGGATATCCTGCTTAGTGGAGGACTGCTGCGTGGTCACCATCTTGTCCCAAAAATCCCAAGTGAAAAATTTACTTTGACAACATCACTGTTGTTAATGTAGCGTAAAATGGAGATGCGTTAAACAATAGGTTTGTTGTTTTAGTTGCCATTATTCTAACAGCCGTTTAACAACTTCATTGTAGAACACAAGAGAACACGACCAATGAGTGCCACTGTCAAAACCTTAGTCAATCAGCCCTACAAGTACGGCTTTGTTACCGATATTGAGGCAGATACAATCCCGCGTGGTCTTAGTGAGGATGTCATTCGCCTGATCTCTGCCAAGAAGAACGAGCCAGAGTTCATGGTGGAGTTTCGCCTCAAAGCCTACCGCCAGTGGCAGAAAATGAAAGAACCTACTTGGCCTAATGTCAAGTATCCCACGATAGATTATCAGGACATCATCTACTACTCCGCGCCGAAACAACAGAAGGCAAAGCTGAACAGCCTGGAAGAAGTTGATCCGACACTCCTGGAAACCTTTGAAAAACTGGGAATTTCGCTGTCCGAGCAGAAGCGCCTCTCTAACGTTGCTGTCGATGCCATTTTCGATAGCGTCTCCGTCGCCACTACGTTTAAGGAGAAGCTAGCGAAAGAAGGCGTTATCTTCTGCTCGATCTCCGAAGCCTTGCGGGAATACCCAGAGTTAGTGCAGAAGTACCTCGGCAGCGTGGTGCCGGTGGCAGATAACTACTATGCAGCTCTCAATGCAGCTGTTTTCAGCGATGGCTCCTTTGTCTACATTCCTAAAGGCACCAAGTGTCCGATGGAACTATCCACCTACTTCCGGATTAACAGTGGGGATACGGGGCAGTTTGAGCGGACGCTGATTGTGGCGGATGAAGGTAGCTCTGTCTCTTACCTGGAAGGCTGTACTGCTCCGATGTACGACACTAACCAGTTACACGCAGCTGTAGTGGAATTAGTTGCCCTCGACAACGCGGAGATTAAATACTCTACAGTGCAGAACTGGTACGCTGGGGATGAAAATGGCAAAGGCGGTATCTATAACTTTGTTACCAAACGGGGGCTGTGTCAAGGAGTCAATTCGAAGATTTCTTGGACACAGGTAGAGACTGGTTCGGCTATCACCTGGAAGTATCCTAGCTGTGTGCTGGTGGGCGATAATTCTGTGGGTGAGTTCTACTCTGTGGCGCTGACAAATCACATGCAGCAGGCTGACACAGGCACTAAGATGATCCATGTTGGCAAGAATACCCGCAGTACGATTATTTCTAAAGGAATTTCAGCTGGACGCTCTTCGAATAGCTACCGGGGTTTGGTTAAGGTAAGCCCAAAGGCAGTTGGGGCGCGAAATTATTCTCAGTGCGACTCGATGCTGATTGGGGATAATGCCCACGCGAATACGTTTCCCTATATTCAGGTGCAGAATAATACGGCTAGGGTGGAACATGAGGCTTCTACTTCCAAGATTGGGGAGGACCAATTGTTCTATTTCTCGCAGCGGGGGATTTCGGCAGAGGATGCGATTTCGATGATGATTAGTGGTTTTTGTAAAGATGTTTTTAGTCAGCTGCCGATGGAGTTTGCGGTGGAAGCAGATCGGTTGCTGAGTCTGAAGTTGGAAGGGAGTGTGGGTTGATTTTGACGAACCGCAGAGGCGCGGAGAGCGCGGAGGAAGAGAAGAGAGATGATTGTTAGTCAGAGTGAGGTTGTGCTGTCGGTTCGTGATCTGATGGCTGAGGTTGATGGAACGCCGATTCTTAAGGGGGTGAACCTTGAGGTTAAGGCGGGGGAAATTCATGCGATTATGGGACCGAATGGGTCGGGGAAGAGTACGTTTTCTAAGGTGTTGGCGGGGCATCCGGCTTATGAGGTGACTGGTGGGGAGGTGAGCTTCTGCTCTGGCAATCTGCTGGAAATGGAAGCGGAAGAACGTGCTAGGGCTGGGGTGTTTTTGGCGTTTCAGTATCCTTTGGAAATTCCGGGTGTGAGTAATCTGGATTTCTTGCGGGTGGCTTATAATTCCCGCCGTAAGGAGCAGGGTTTGGAGGAATTGGACTCGTTTGATTTTGATGAGCTGGTTCAGGAAAAGCTGGAAGTTGTTAAAATGAATCCTGCTTTCCTCAGTCGTAGTTTGAATGAGGGGTTTTCTGGTGGCGAGAAGAAGCGGAATGAGATTCTGCAAATGGCGCTGCTAGAACCGAAGTTGGCTATTCTGGATGAGACAGATTCGGGGCTGGATATTGATGCCCTTAAGATTGTCGCTAATGGCGTGAACCAACTTACTAGTTCAGAGAATGCGACGATTTTGATTACTCACTACCAGCGGTTACTCAATTTTATTGTGCCGGATTTTGTTCATGTGATGGCAGGTGGTCGCATTATCGCTAGTGGTGGTAAGGAATTGGCGCTGGAGCTGGAGGCTCGTGGTTATGACTGGGTGCTAGAGCAAGCTGCAACTGAGGCGGGAGTGCGATGAGTATTCAGGTTTCTCCCAGTCCAATTCCTAACCCGGATGATCTCATGACATCAGTCTTGACAGACAGAGATGCTTATTTGACTGGGTTGCTAAACCAGTGCCAAGGACTGAATGTTCAGGTACTTGAGCCGGAAACTCTCGCTTGGGTAAAAGAGTTACGCTCTAGCGCTGCTGCTTGGGCTAGTCAGTACACTCTCCCCACTACACGGGATGAGGAATGGCGATTTACTGATCTGTCATCTCTACGGCAGGTTGGATTCCAGGTGTCAGCCCCGAAGGTGGAGTTGGCATCAGAGGAAGTTGCGTCGTTAACTCTACCAGAAGCTGCTAGTAGCCGTTTGGTATTTGTCAACGGGGTTTATGCACCCGAGTTGTCAGCGGTTGCAGGTTTGCCTGATGGGTTGGTGGTGAGCAATTTGGCTGGGCTGCCCATAACCTATCGCTCTCGTGTGCGGGACTATTTAGCCCAGCAAGAAGGGGCGCAAGAAGTGTTCACCGCCCTCAATACAGCTGGGTTGACGGATGTGGCGGTGGTTTGGGTGCCGCAGAACTTGGTGGTGGAAATACCTGTTCATCTGCTTTTTATCTCCAATTCAAGTGGGACACCTATAATTTCCCAGCCGCGCTGTCTGGTAGTGGCGGAATCGGGTAGTAGTGTGACGTTGATTGAAGATTATGTGAACCAGATAAACATAGAGAGCCCAGAGGAAGGTGAGGCGGAAGTTGGTGAGGTGGTTTACTTTACCAATGCCGTTACGGAAATCTGGATTGAGTCAAATGCCCAGGTTAGCCATACTAGAATTGAGCGGGATAGTCCAGAGGCTTTTCATATTGGCAAGAGTGCGATCGCGCAAGCTCGTGATAGTCGCTATACCTGTAATGCAATTACTCTAGGTGCAAAACTGTCGCGGCATAACTTAGAGGTTTTCCAGACAGGTGAGCAAACAGAAACTATCGTCAATGGTCTAACGATGATAGCCGGTCAACAACTGGGAGATACCCATAGTGCGATCGCTCTCACTAAGCCCTATGGTATTACTCGCCAACTACATAAGTGCATTGTGGCTGACCGGGCTCATGCGGTATTTAACGGTAAAGTGTTTGTCCCCAAAGCCGCCCAGTTGACGGATGCAGGACAGCTGAACCGTAACTTACTTCTCTCGCCCAGAGCTAGAGTCGATACCAAACCCCAACTGGAAATTACAGCAGATAACGTCAAGTGTAGCCATGGTGCCACCGTTAGCCAACTGGACGACGATGAAGTCTTTTATCTGCAAAGCCGTGGTCTTAATGAAACCGACGCCCGCCATCTCTTAATTAACGCCTTCGCCGCTGAAATCATCAACCAGCTGCCGCTAGCCTCCCTACGGAAAATACTTTCACAAGCCGTCAGCCATCTGGGTTCAGCAGTTAGCTAGTATCTCCTCTGCGACCTGGAGCGCCTCTGCGGTTCAATATTATCCTTTACTGATTCCAAAAAAATGACCTTCACCAAGGAAAGAACCCTCGCTGCTCAAGTCCGTGCTGACTTCCCGATTTTGCAGCAGGAAGTCAACGGTAAACCCCTGGTTTACTTAGACAACGCCGCCACATCCCAAAAGCCCTTGCTAGTCCTGAATACCCTACGGGACTACTACGAGCAGTACAATTCCAACGTCCATCGGGGTGTCCATACCCTTAGTGGCAAAGCCACGGATGCCTATGAAGGAGCGCGAGACAAAGTTGCCAATTTTGTCAATGCTGCTTCGCGGCAGGAGATTGTCTATACCCGCAATGCGACTGAGGCAATTAATCTAGTCGCCTATAGCTGGGGTATGAGCAATTTACAGCGAGGGGATGAAATCATTCTCTCGGTGATGGAACACCACAGTAATCTCATTCCCTGGCAGTTGCTGGCTCAAAAGACGGGCGCGGTGCTGAAGTTTGTGGAATTGACCGAGACTGAAGAGTTTGACCTAGAACAGTTCAAGACTCTGATTTCAGACCGCACTAAGCTGGTTTCAACCGTGCATGTCTCCAATACTTTGGGCTGTATTAACCCAGTGCAGGAGATTGTGGCGATCGCTCACCAATACGGAGCTAAAGTATTAATCGACGCCTGCCAGAGCGTACCCCACATGCCCATCGATGTGCAGAAGATGGACTGTGACTGGCTGGTTGCCTCCGGTCATAAGATGTGCGCTCCCACAGGAATTGGCTTCCTCTATGGCAAGTTGGAGTTGCTGCGGTCAATGCCGCCTTTTTTGGGTGGTGGTGAGATGATTGCAGATGTTTTCCTCGACCACGCTACCTATGCTGATTTGCCCCACAAGTTTGAAGCGGGGACACCGGCAATTGCCGAAGCGATCGCACTTGGTGCAGCCGTGGACTACCTCAGTGGGCTGGGTATGGATAAAATCTATGCCTACGAAGCCGAGTTAACTGGGTATCTATTCGAACAATTGCAACAGATTCCCCAGATCCGCACCTACGGTCCTCAACCTAAAACAGCTGGCTTGGGCAGAGCCGCCCTCGCCGCCTTCACTGCTGGCGATGTCCACCCCCACGATCTGTCCACCATTCTGGATCAAGCTGGAGTCGCTATCCGCGCTGGACACCACTGCACCCAGCCGTTACACCGGTACTTAGTAGCCCAGTCAACGGCACGGGCAAGTCTGTCGTTCTACAACACCCGCGAAGAAATTGATGTCTTCATTACTGCCCTTAAGGAAGCAGTCGATTTCTTCGGCAGTATCTTTGGTTAGGGACTTGACAGTATGGCGCAGCAAAGGTTAAAGGCATGATTAAATCTTGGATGGTGATTGGAGGTGTGACTTTATTAGTGGGGTTCGGTAGTGCCTTGATCAGACCTCGTGATGTCAGGTGGTTTGCACGCTTACGCCGCCCCAGATGGCTAACTTTTGAGGCTCTGATCCCAGTTATTTGGACTGTGATTTTTGTTTGCGGTGCTTGGTCAGCTTATATTGTCTGGGAAAAAGACCCAGGCAGCACTAGAACCTGGCTACTGATGGGGTTATACCTGCTTCTGGAAGTCGTTACTTGCTCCTACACGGCAGTGATGCTGTGGGTCCACAGTCTTAAAGTCGGTACAATCATCGGTGGGACTGGTGCCATTTTAGGGATTCTACTGACACTGCTAGTCTTACCGATTTCTGGCTGGGCAGCGCTCTTACTCCTGCCGTATGACCTTTGGAGTCCCATCGGAACTTACACCACTTGGGAGATGATTAAACTTAATCCTGGTGATGCTTAGTGCCTCGTGATACTAGATGCCTCACTATTATTGCGTAAGTCATGAGCTGTTTCTCGTAGTGGTTGGTTCTAGGCAACGCGACCGTAGCGTGCCACGACGGGCTTGACTGGGTCTTTTTGATGACTCAGCCAAGCCCACATTTGATCTCCCAAACAGAAATGCCACCACTCGCCCGGATGGCGTTGAAACCCAGAGCCACGCATCACATCCCACAACATCTGGCGGTTGGCATGATACTGCTGTTCCACTGGGTTGGTACTGGCAGCAAAGTAATTGGGATGCGATCGCGCTGATAGTTCATCGATTGCAGAACCCATATTAACTGTTTTGCCTGTACTGTCTACCAGCGTCACATCTACAGCGGCACCGGTACTGTGGGGCGGCGGGGTTGCTGGGTCGAGGCTAGGCACAGCCCAAATTTGATAAACCTGTTCCCAAATTGCTTGGCGCTGGTCTTCTAATAACTCTGGTAGAGTGTGTCCCTGGGCTTGAACCACCTGATAGAAAGTGTATTCTACCATAAATTGTTGCACCGCGACAGGGCGATAGGCATCGAAGATTTGGATATGCCAGTTGGGATGGTAGTGTTGCAGCTGTGCTTGGGCTTGGATCAAACTGTTAAGAACACTTTGACGGAGATGATAGGGCGATCGCTCTCCATAGTTAGCACCCAACCGCTGATAGGGGTGGGGCGACTCAACTGCAAACAATTCCAAGGGAATTGGTACGAGCAACTCTTCACACTCTAAAATTGGAATCTGCTGGTAGGGTTTCATCCTAATTAATTACAACAAGCCCCGCTTACCGTTAGGTCGCACCGTCATCCAATTCATCTTGGCTAGCGCCAGTTGCTCAGGTGAAATTTTGGCACCGGTGAGATTAGCCCCACACAGATCGGCTCCTCGCAGATTGGCGTTGTCGAGATTAGCATAGCCCAGATCGGCACCGCGCAGATCTGCCCCTTCTAAATCGGCTTGGTTGAGGTAAGCCCGGCTCAAATTTGCTTTCCTTAGATTTGCCTGGTTGAAACTAGCCTGACAAAAACTGCTATTAAATAGATTAGCTTCCTGTAGGTTTGCTCTGTCCAGCTTGGAGCAATAGAAATTCGCGCCACCTAAGTCTGCCTTTTGCAGGTCGAGCTGGCTCAGGTCGTGTAGGGCAAAGTTGCGCCTTCCCTTGGCGTAGGCCGTTAGTAAAGTATCAGTATCTAATTTATGAGTAACTTTAGGCTTTTGTGCTGTGGCTTGAGTTTTTAATGTTGTAGCCCCGCTCGGTTTGGTCGTTAGAACTCGGTAGGATGTTATACTCGGCTTTACACTGGTTGCCTTTGCTAACTTGGCTTGTCGCGCCCGAACCTCTGCTGCCACCTGAGTAACAGACCGAGTGTAGAAATAGCCACCTTCGGGGTTGCTGAGGAATTCACCAAGATCGGGTTCACTCAGGTTGACCGTTCGCTTAGACTTGCCAGATGGTTGAGCAGCCATCCCCAGAGCCAGACTATCCAGGCACGATTCCTGTTCAAGTGCTTTGAGGACTTCTTGTGCCGACTGGTAGCGGTGCTGAACCGACACCTCTAGCATTTTCTTGAGGATTTTCGTCAAGTGGTCACTGACCTGAACTTTATGCTGCCAGAGCATCTCACCAGTCAAGGGATTGTAGTCGAGGTCTTTAGGAGATTTACCAGTCAGCAGGTAAATACAAGTTGCCCCCACTGCGTATATATCACTAGCGTATACTGGGCGTCTGGCAATCTGCTCTGGAGGGGCAAAACCACGGGTGCCAATCACGTTGGTGGTTAAGGAGGTCTGCTCCGCTTGACTCGTCAAAGTCTGGTTGACCCGGTTTTTGACGGCACCAAAGTCAATGAGAATGATTTTGTTGTCTTGCTCGCGGCGAATTAAGTTGGCTGGTTTGATGTCCCGGTGAATCACCTTTTGCTCGTGGATGTATTGCAGTAGCTGCAAGATATCGCTCAAGAATTGCTTCACCCCAGTTTCGCTCAAGGGACCAGAGCGTTTGATTTCCTGCTGCAGTGTCGAGCCGCTGATGTATTCCTGAACTAGGTACAATTGCTGATTATCTTCAAAGTAGTTCAGTAGCCGTGGCAATTGGGGATGATTGCCAATTTTGTAAAGGGTCTTGGCTTCTCGCTCAAACAGTTTGCGCCCAATCTTCTGCAAAACTTCTGGTTCGTTTGCAAAGGAACGCAGTTGTTTGATCACGCATTTGGGTTCACCGGGCAAAGCCTCATCCTGGGCTAAAAAGGTGACTCCGAAGCCACCTCTTCCCAAGGCTTTCATCACACGATAGCGTTTATGTAATAGCAGCTCGGAGTCACAGTACTGACACCGTTGAGCGGTAGAAACCGGGTTCGCAGGATGGGGACAGGTCGGATTTAAGCAGTAGCTCATGAGAGCTTCAACTCACTTATAGAGGAATTAGTGGAATGTTGCACCGTACTGTACTTATTTAGGCAAATATCAGATGAAGATCTGCTAAAGTTGGGTTGGTTTCCAGTGAAACATTTGTAAATTTACGAGAATCTACTAATTTTGCAGCTGTTGCTTTTTCATTCGATTTTAACTCAGCGTCGCTTGGGCATGGTAGCGAGTGCTTCGGCAATCAGACCTTTCACCCAACCCGCCCTACTTTAGTTATAGGCGATTGATTCCAACTACTATAGCAATCCTAAGTGATTCGTGAACGGAGGCACCTGGTGGCAAAAGCATCTGCCTGGTGAATCCATATTTGGTCAGGCAACTATGGTTACCAAGCTTGCTCCTAGCTACAGGATTGGTCATTAGCCTAGGGGGAGTTCTGCGTTTTTTACTATGGCAGCGCGACAAACAAAAGAAATGGCAGGAAAGACAATCTGCCCTACAGCAAATTGTCTTTCATCCCTTGTGGGACGTACCCTTTAATGTTGGTGAACAACAGTGCTTTGATCGCTTGCTTGAACTGCACTATTGCCTGTGCCTAACTGTCCCAATGCCTGCCCACTGCTTTGCTTAAGATCTGCGGCGTTGATTCCACTACTGTATGGGTAGTATAGGTGGGAGTTACCTTGGTTGACAGTGCCACTTTGAACACTACCTTGGACAGAAGTATTGCCCCAACCTTGTTGTAAAACTCCTTGGGAGTTACCTTGTCTAAGAGTTGCGGCGTTGACTCCGCTGCCGAATGAAGGCTGTTTTTGCAAGACAATGCCAGTTTGATTACTCGCGTTGACAGAACTGTTGCCGTCGCCTACTTGTGTAGTATATTGACCAGATGTCTGGTCAACAGATGTTGCATTCTGGGCTCGGGCTGGAGTTGAAACAAAGCCGAAAGCGGCAGCGATAGTGATTAGACCAAGCAAGCAAGTATTTTTCCGCATATTTCTAAACCTCAGCACTTCCGTGTTAATAGAATTGGTAGAAGCCATCTCAGTCATCCAAAATGAACCTCTATTTAGTTCTCAGGACTAGGTTCAGGAATTATGCAGATGTGCGCCAAAGAATGGAGGGATTTCTTACATTTGTGACCGGAAAGGGGCGCTTAGGGAGCCTGGCTCCCCTTGATCCCTCTTAACGCACGAGATCTAGAACATCCCGCCGCATGGGATTGGGGTCTGCGTTGTGGTCGTTCCTTGCATTTGTCTGTGGAAGAAGATCCAAGGCTTGCTGATGTGTCGTCTGTGGAGCTGCGCAAAGAGTGTGCGGCTCATGGCGTCAGATGGCGCAATGCCAGTCAGGGTAAACATCTGACCAAAGCTGAGATGATTGAAAGACTCGCTGCTGTCTAGCCTTTCCACGCCCTGCCCAGAGGCGTTGTATCTGGGCATCGACCCATCAATAAGAAAAAGAAGAATGCCTATCACGCCAGAGTTTGCTGCTCTCGTTGAACGTTTAAACCAGGAGCTTGATCAGACTGAGCAGCTGGTCACAAGGGGTCTGTCCCCACTTAGCTATTATTAACAACCTTGACTCCAGGAGCGCCACTTGACCATTCGCCTGGTTCGGCAACTGTTGCACTATAAATTTTCACTCCTTTGTAAGTTTCAAGCTCTATGTAATCCTTTGTTATAAAAAGGTTGCCGTAGTTGTACTCTGATGGAATGTAATGACCTGTTAATGACTTTCTTGAAAAGCGATGATCTACTATTGGTAAAGCACCATGAACTAGTTTTGAGTTCCACAAAATAGCATCTCCCTTGTTTAAGGGAGGAGCCTCAATTTTATCTTGATTCGCTTCAATATAGTATTTCATTTTCCCCAGCCATTCCCTGTGAGACAAAAAATTCTGTGTGTCCTTAGGAAGGTCTACATCTGTAGATTTTGGTATTACATAAAATCTGCCTGCTTTTTCATCAATGTCTTCGAGGGCAATCCAAACAGCTATTAAATTGCCGCCAGGTAGTGTATCTAAATATACGAATCTTGATGCGGCTGTGTTTCTCTACTCATATCAAATAGCAGGCTTTGCATCAATTTGAAGGAATTAGAACCTGTTATTTCCCTTAAACTATTCAGCATTGCATCACTGCAAAGTATTTGTTTAACGCTTGTGCTAAATTCTGGAGAGTTTTTGTAGTTGTGAACATCTAAAAAGTCCTGTTTGACATGTCCAAATTCGTTTAAGTTGTTCTGCTCATACGTATTTGTCATCTGTCGATAAAAAGGCTCTTTTGATGAGACTATCTGTTGTTTGTAAAATTTTACTAATGTATCAATTAGTTCCGGAGGCATTAAATTTTTACAAACCACATAACCATTGGCTTCATAGAAAGTTCGAAAATCCATATTTTGGCTCTATCCTTTTAACGGCTTGCGTTGACAACATTAATATTTAAAGCGCATTCTGCGCTATCCAGCGTCAAAATGATAATATTGCTTGACGATTCTGTTTGTTTATTTCCGAAAGTAGCGGTATCAAAGTATTTGCCCCAATTTCTGAGTTCAAGATAAACCATTAATTGAGTTTTGTCTAGTAGCAAAAATGCTTAAACAGCATTCTTTATTTTGAGATAATAATCCAGCTAATAGTTCATTATGTACCACAAGACTTTTCGTTCTGAGTTTAACTTACTGATTAAAATTGTCTAACTTATGTCTAATTCGTGGGTTATTTAAATTTTTGATAGAAGTAAAAATAGATATTCGGTTTATTTTCTGTATGTCGATGAGCTAATTTTTGTTAGAGAAGCTCTTGGCGCTCCCCCTAATTGAACGTTAAAATACGTTATCTACCTTGCTAGGACTCGTTCGCTATGGTTCAAGCTCCCGCAGCGCTCGCTACCACAGACTTAGCTCCACTAGCCATTGACCTGATTCGTCAAGCTGGGTGTGAGTACGGGGATGTGCGCTTGTGCACCTACCGTTCTCAGAACTTAACCGCTCGCGATCGCACCCTGAACCAGCTTCACGACAACGTCAGTTCTGGCTTTGGGGTACGCGTGCTACTCGATGGAGCGTGGGGATTCGCCGCCAGCCACAACAAAACCCCAGCTGAAGTTGAAAGAATCGTTGCTCTTGCCGTAGATATCGCCAAAGCAAGCCGCCTTTCCCAACAGACACGAGTACGGTTAGTCCCAGTCGAAGCATACCGCGATGCCTACATCACACCCATAACCATCGATCCCTTCACCATACCGATTACCGAGAAAGCAGAACTGCTGCTGCATCTCAACGAACAGCTACTTAGCTATAGCGATCGCGGCATTAAAAAAGCCTATTCCTACCTGCGATTCACCCGTGAAGACAAGACCTTCGCTTCAACAGAAGGCTCTGTAATCCACCAAACAATCTACCACAGCTATCCGGGATTTGGCTGCACTGCTGTTGCCAACGGTGATGCCCAAAGCCGTAGCTATGAGCATCCACCCCTGAACAGAGGCTACGAACACATCGATGCTAATGACCTTTTGGCTCAGGTAGACCGTGTTGCCCTTGAAGCTATTGAAAAAGTAAATGCTCCCAAGGGACCGCAAGGCATCCGCACCAACCTGATCCTCAAGCCAACCAACCTATTCCTGACAATCCACGAATCGGTTGGTCATCCTACCGAACTGGATCGGGTTTATGGCTACGAAGCTAACTTCGCAGGCACCAGCTTCGCCACTACCGATAAGTTGAACACCCTCCAGTATGCCGCTCCTTGGGTCAACTTCCGCGCCGACCGCACCCAACCAGGGGGACGCAGCACGCTGGGCTACGACGATGAAGGTGTTCCAGCCCAGGATTGGTATGTCGTCAAAGATGGCATTTTGGTTGACTACCTGACCGACCGCGAGACAGCCAAAAGACTCGGTCGCCCTAGCAGCAACGGCTGTGCTTACGCAGATAGTTGGTCTAGCGTGCCGATGGTACGTATTCCCAATCTAGGGCTAGAACCAGGACCAGATGGAGGTAGCCACACAGCCACCCTAGCCGAGATGATTGCAGACACAGAGGATGGTATTTTAATCGACGGCGTTGGTAGCTACTCCATCGACCAGCAGCGACGTAACTTCCAATTCGGCGGCGATGCCTTCTGGAAAGTAGAAAAGGGCAAGGTGGTAGGGATGTTAAAGGATGTGACTTACCAGAGCGCAACTACAGATTTTTGGAATAGCGTTGATGCGGTGGGACCCGTCTCTGAGCGTGAACAGTGCGGTACGAATATGTGTGGCAAAGGTGAGCCAATGCAGGTAGCTCAAATGTCCCATGCCTGTGTGCCGGTGCGGGTACGC
>JAABUZ0100003364.1_pt1 | contig 23880 bp, 24 predicted proteins | sample 5562091 | NCBI WGS metagenome assembly JAABUZ01 (sample SAMN12813069, study PRJNA571459) | rock metagenome | isolation source: Antarctica rocks | place: Antarctica: Victoria Land, Linnaeus Terrace sud | collected 2015-12-21
CTGCACCGGCCGTTCGACGCGACGGCCGGGTTCGACACCGAGGAACTCCACTCGGAGGGACAGGTCGTGGTCCTGCCGGCCGGGCATCCCCTCACCAGCCGGACACACCTGCAGATGGCCGAGGTCACCGTGCTGCCCGGCCTGCCGATGCCGCGCTGGCCCGGCCCCGACGGTACGTACCCGGCCGGCCCCGGTCCGCAGGTTCGGGACCACACCCAGTTATTGCAGCTGATCGCGCTCGGCCGCGCTTCGGCGATCCTGCCCGAATCGTGCCGAGCCCAACTGCGCGGCGACCTCGCCGCCGTGCCGGTGCTGGACGCGCCGACGGTCACGACGGTAATCGCGTGGCCACCGCACAGCCGGTCCGGAGCCGTCGCCGGCCTCGTCCAGACTGCGACGCGTCTCTAGCCAAACCTGGTCTTCAGGAACACCTCGGCGTTCTGCTGTCGGCGAAGGCTGAGCTGAGCTGGTCCACGCTCCGAGGCGCGGTGAAGGATCTTGTTCCACCACCCACGCCGTGGTACGCGGCGCGACCAGAGCTGTCCGGTTACCCGACGAGACGCATGCGCCAGGCGTCGGTGATCAGCTCATTGAGGCGGTCGACGTCGACCTGCTCGAGCCGCACCATCACCAGCGGCAGGCCCTCGTAGGACGGGGTAGAGAAGAAGAGGCCGGGCTCGCCGAGGACCAGCGCCTGCCGCTCGGCCTCGTCGCCGACGAACAGCACAGCGACGTCAGTGCGCAGTACGCGGCGCTGCCCGGGGACGCGCTCCGGGTAGGACCAGACGAAGCCCCGGCCGCCCACGCGGAAGTCGAAGCCCTCGCTGTCGATCTCCTCGACGCCGTCGAGGGAGAGCGCGAGCCGGCGGACGTCGTGCGCGTCAGCCATCTCCGAATGCGCCTCGCATGCGACCGAGACTAAGGGTTCCCGTGATAGCCCCACCGTCGCGGTAGCCTGCCTGGGCCACGCGGTCTCCGAGCGGGTTGGCGCCCGCCATCACTGGCCTGATATGCCTCGACTGCCAGGCCCTCCAGACCGTCGTAGTGACGGACCGGAGCTGGATGTCCCCGGGCGGTTTGGGCCTGGGGGAGCGAGCGTGAGCATGGCGGTGGCGGCGCTCTCGAGCAGGGTGAGGTGGTCGTCGTATGTCGCTGGCGTGCCACCAGTTCGTCGTCCTCGAGGCCTCGGATCAGGCCAGACATGGTCGGCGATTTCACCTGCTCGGTAGCGGCCAACTCACCGATCGTGGCTGGTCCGACGAACCAAGACCGACAAGACCGACAAGACCGACAGGACCGACAGGACCGACAGGCGGGCCGGCGGGCCGGACTCAGGACGCCGACTGATCGCTTCTGCGGACCAAGCGCAACACTGGATCGCGGCCGAATACAGTCGATCGGCGATCTCTTCGGAGCTAGCCACATAGGAAGCCTGCCGATACTCTCTTGGGAGTGGCCGCTCCGCCTCCCTCTCCTGTCTTGGCGGCTCTCTACGTCGCGGACCCCAGCGCGCCGAGCAACTCGCCGACGGCGTGGACTTGGACGTCTTCGAAGCCGCCGCCCTTGGCAAGCATCAGCGTCTCGCCGAGCTACTGGCCTCTCACCCGGAGCTGGCCGCCGCGCGGACCCACGACGGATTCACCGCGCTGCACCTGACGGCGTTCTTCGCGGGCGACCCAGAATCGGCCGGGCTTCTCCTCGCCCACGGGGCACAACCCGGGGCTGTCGCGGACAATCCGACGCGGGTGACTCCGCTCAACAGCGCCGCGGCGCGCGGTCATGTGGCCATCGTGCGGTTGCTGCTCGATCACGGTGCTGAGGTCGACGCGACTCAGGCCGCCGGATACACCGCGCTGCACTCCGCGGCCCTGCACGGGGCCGTGGAACTCGTTGAGGTGTTGCTGCATGCCGGAGCCGACCCGGCGTGCGCGGCCGAGGACGGTCGAGCCCCGGCCGCCCTTGCCCGCGAGGGCGGACAGCAGCGGGTACTGGACCGGCTTGCCACCGCGATCGAGCGTTCCGATCGGTGGTAGGGCTCTGCGGGCCAAGCCTGGATGTTGAGCAGGATGAGCCTTCCGACTCGGGTCGGCGATGCCGTCGCGGCGGCGGCCTGCCCGCTGTCGGCGGACTGCTACCAACGGGCGTACCTGCCTCTATCGGTCACGGAACGGACGTGATCGTGACGTGTTCGGCCCGTGCAGGAACCGTTGGGGGAGGTGCCGTAGAACGACACGCCGTCGGCGCCACGGAAACGGCAGTGGATCGGTCTGGTGGAGCTCAGCGGTGCGGTGATCCAACGAAGTCCTCGGGCCTGGCGGGCGAGGGCGAGCCACGTGTCGTTGTCGTGGTGGTGACCTGCGGCCACTGCTTCATCGGTTGGCCCTTGCCGGCGTCGACCGGGCGCGCTTTCATGCGGCGGCTCCGGTGTGATGCCGAGGTGACCGAGGCGGGTCCCCGACGCCGCCCGGGACTTCGCCGCCGGCGCCCATCACGAACTGCGCACCCCGCTGACCTCGATGCGCACGCACCAGATCACAACGCAATGAACGTCGTCGCCCCTGCCTCGCCGGCGGGCGAACGAGCCTGGCGCGGGGTTCTGGCCTCCCGCCGTCTACGCTCCCGTGGTGATCGGGACCTGCTCGACGTGCCCGCCGCCGACCGCGGAGTGCAGCGCGTGAGTGGCATCCGGGCGCTCGAGCGCGCCGACCTTCCCGGGGTCAGCGCCCTGTACGAGCAGGTGATGTGGTCGGGGGAGCACACACCGACGTCCCGGGTCGCCGGGTACTTCGAGCGCGTCTTCCTCGACGATCCCTGGGCCGACCCCGAGATCCCCCCACTGGTGTACGAGGCCCCCGACGGCGAGATCGTGGGCTTCATCGGGGCGAGCACGCGGCGGATGCGTCTCGACGGCCGGCCGGTCCGCATGGCCGTCAGCAGCAACCTCGTAGCGCATCCGGACTGGCGCTCCCGCGGGATCGGGGCCCTGCTCAACCGCCGGCTCCTGCGCGGGCCCCAGGAGCTGACGGTCGCCGACCGGGCCAACGAGAGCTCGCGCGCGTTGTGGTTGGGGCTGGGGGGCCAGGAGCTCGTCCATGCCTCGATCGGGTGGTACCGCATCCTCCGGCCCGGGGCGACCGTGGGCGCCCTGCTGGACCGCCGCGGGCGTCGTGGTGTGCTGCGCACGTGCTCGCGGCTGGCGACCAGACCCCTCGACGCGATCTCCGCGCGACTGCCGAGGCTGGGGGCGGCGCTGGTACCGGCCGAGCCGGAGGGCGAGACGGAGCCGCTGACCACCCAGGCCCTCCTCGAGCAGATCGCCCGCCTCGGGCACCGCTTGCGGCTGCACCCGGACTACGACGCCGAGTACCTGGGCTGGGTGTTCGGGGAGCTGGACGCCCTGCGGTCCCGAGGCCGCCTCACGGCTCGGCTGGTGCGGGGGGCGGGCGGCAGGGTGCTGGGGTGGTTCCTCTACCTGCTGCCCGACCGCGGCGTGGCCGAGGTGCTCCAGGTCGGCGTGGCGGGCAGCGACCCGGTCCCCGTGCTCGACCACCTCTTCTGGCAGGCCCATCGCGACGGTGCGGCCGCGGTCCAGGGCCGCCTGGAGCCCGTCACCGCCGGGCTCCTCGGTCGGCCGGGCGTCGTCCTGCGCAAGACGGCGCGCGCCCTCGTCCACGCCGACGACCCCGCCGTGCTCGGGCTGCTCGGATCGACGACGTCCCTGCTGAGCCACCTCGACGGGGAGTGGCTCGTCTCGCACGGCCGGCGTCAGTGATCGGACCGCAGGCGCTCGTGCCATGATCAGGTTCCCGGGGTAGGAGAGGAGGTCGCAGGTGGCAGCGAGCGGGGATCCGACCACGCAGTCGGGTGGGCGGGCACCGCGTGGGCTGGCGGTGTTGATCGTGTCCTATCGACGAGCGGACCTGCTCGACCGTGCGCTCGCGAGCGTGGACAAGTGGCTCCCCGACGCCAGGGTCCATGTGTGGGACAACCGGTCGAGCGGGTCGCCGGCCGTGGCCGAGCTCGCCGCGCGCCGCGCGGACGTCACCTGGAAGTTCTCGGAGTTCAACCTCGGCTACATCGCGGCGATGAACCGGCTGATGGCCCAGGTCCCCGACTGCGACGTCCTGCAGCTCAACCCGGACGCCGAGCTGCTCGGCCCGCTGGCCCGCGCCCGCGAGGTGCTCGTCGAGCCCGGGGTCGCGGTGGTCTCGCCGACCGTCGTCGATCCCGACGGCCGCGAGCAGCCCTGGGACGTCGCCCACCGGGAGCAGAGCGTGGTGCGCAACCTGCTCAACGCGGCCGGCTACGCCAAGAAGCTGCGGGGACGCGGCGTCAGCGACCTCTATCCGTCCGCGCCCGAGGAGGTCGACGGTTACCTGACCGGGTGCTGCCTGCTGATCTCCCGTGACGCCTGGGACGCGCTCGGCCCGTTCGACGAGCAGTTCTTCGTCTACGGCGAGGACGCGACCTGGCAGCCCGCGGCCCGCGCGGCCGGCTGGTCGCTGTGCCTGGTGGACGACGTCGAGCCGCAGGTCCGGCACTCCAGCGGCGGGACCACGGCCGACGACCCCCTGGCCTCGCGGCGCGGGGAGGACCTCCTGCGCGCCGCGCAGGTCATGGTGCTGGGCATGGCGGGCAACGCCGGCCGCGGGACCCTGTTCTCCGGCGGGGCGACCCTGCTCGAGCGGGTCCAGCGCTCCAAGCGCGGTCCGCGGCGTTCGCGCCTGGCCGCGCTGGCCGAGCACGCCGCCGGACGTCCCGCGATCGTGGTCGTCACCAACGGTCTGCGCCCCGGCGGTGCGGAGCGCCAGCGGGTGGTGCTGGCCAACGAGCTCGTCGACCGCGGCCACCCGGTGACGATGGTCTGCCTGCAGCACCTCGGGCCCTACATCGCCGAGCTCGACCCGCGGGTCCGGATGCTGATGCAGCCGTGGTGGCAGCCCGTGGTCGACGTCGCGGCCACCGACGAGGCCGTCGTGGTCGGTGGGGCCACCAGGACCGAGATCGGGTTCGCGCTCGCGTGGCGGGCGCTGGGTCGTGTGGCCGGGCAACGCCGGTACTGGCTGCCGGCGGCGCACGACCCCGCCGTGCTCGAGGGGCCGACCTACGGCGACGCGCAGGCCCGGGCGTTGCGCACCGCCGACGGGCTGCTGGTGCTCTCCCGACAGCACCACGTCGACCTGACCCGCCACCAGCGCCTCACCGACACCGTCATGGTCGCTCCCAACGGCCTCCCGGCCGGCGAGCCGCTCCCGCCGCGGCCGACCGAGGGACCTCTGCGGTTCGTCATGCTCACGCGGCTGAAGGAGTACAAGAACCCGCTGTTGCTCATCGAGGCGCTCGAGGCGTTGGCCCGGCCGGACGACTGGACCCTGGACATTTTCGGGGACGGTCCCGACCGCGAACGCCTGGTTGCCCGGACCCCGCCCCACCTGCGCGGGCGGGTGCGGTGGCGCGGGGCGTCGCCCGGGCCCGACCACGCCTTCGCCGAGACCGACGTGCTCTGCGTGCCCAGCGGCTTCGAGGCGTTCCCCCTGGTCATCGTGGAGGCGATGACGCGCGGGATGCCGGTCATGGCCGCGGCGAGCGGCTCGGTGCCCGAGATGCTCGACCACGGCTCGGCGGGGGTGGTCGTCGACCCGTTGACCGTCGCCGCCTGGTCGGAGGCGCTGGGAGAGGCGCTCGACGACCGGACACGGTTGGCCCGGCTCGGCGCGGCCGGCCGTGCCCGGGCGCTGGAGCTCTACACCGACACCGCCATGGTCGACGCCTACGAGAGGGCGTTCGTCCGGGTGCTCGGCCACCGGTTCCCCGGGGCCGGGCGGGCGGCGGAGCGGCTGTGAGGCCCCCGGGCACTCGCGGTGGCGCACCCTCACCCCGATGCGAACGCGGATGCGCCGCGCGGAATAGTGACGCCATCAGATACCGGCGTGGAGGGGCCACACGATGATCGTTCTGGGGCTCAGCGGTCTCCCGAACTCCCAACGCCATCTCCACGACACCCATCCCGACATCGATTCGCTGGATGCGCGGATCTGTCAGGGGCTCGACAGCGCGGCCGCCCTGGTGGTCGACGGGGCCCTCGTCGCGGCCGCGGCGGAGGAGCGCTTCACGGGGGAGAAGGGGACAGGCCGGCTCCCACGACATGCCATCGAATACTGCCTGTCCGAGGCCGGTGTGGGTCCCGACGACGTGGACGTCGTGGCCCACGGCTTCGACTACGACCGGCACCGCCGCGCGTTCGCCCTCTCCCGCCGGTACTTCGACGAGGTCCTCAGTTCCCGGACGGTCGCCGACCAATTGTCCGCACACGGATGGGCGGTGCTGGCCGACCGGCTCCGGCCTGTGGAACACCATCGCGCCCACGCCATGTCGGCCGTCGTGCCGAGCGGTTTCGGAGAGGGCCTCGTCGTGGTCTCGGACGGGATGGGCGAGACGGAGTCGTTGTCGATCTTCCGGTTCCGGGGTGTGGAGCTGGAGAAGCTGCACAGCCAGCCGATCACCGCGTCGCTCGGGATCCTCTATGCGATCGGGACCCGGTTCCTCGGCTTCCAGTTCAACTCCGACGAGTACAAGGTCATGGGCCTCGCGCCCTACGGGGACCCGGAGCGGTTCCGTGGGGTCTTCCGCAAGCTCGCCCGTTTCGACCCGGACCGCGGCTCCGTCGTCATCGACTGGCCGGCCGGGGCGCTCGCCGACGCCGAGCGCGGCTACCCGCACGCCCGTGCCCTGTTCGCCGAGCAGACGTTCACCCCGCGTCCTCCCGACGGGTCGATCCAACGGGACGAGGCCGACTTCGCTGCGGCACTGCAGGACGGTCTGACCGAGCTCCTCGTCGCGCTCGTGGACCACTGGCTGGAGCGGACGGGGGAGCGATCCCTGTGTCTGGCCGGTGGCACATTCCTCAACTGCAAGTCCAACCAGGCGCTCGCGGCGCTCCCGGCGGTGGAGCGGATGTTCGTCCAGCCGGCCTCCGGCGACGACGGGACGGCGCCCGGGGCGGCATGGGCGGTGGCCGCCGAGTCGTCGGGGCCTGCGTCGTCGGGCCCAGTGTCGTCGGGTGTCGGCCTCATCGCGGCGGGACCGTTCGACCCCTACCTGGGTCCGCGCTACCCGCGCGAGGAGGTCAGGCCCGTCCTCGCGGCGCGACCGGACCTCATCTGGCGTGACGTGGGTGTGGGAGCGGAATACCTGGCCGCGGCGGCCGAGGACATCGCCGCGGACCGGATCATCGCGTGGTTCCACGGGCGGATGGAGTTCGGGCCGCGGGCGCTGGGCAACCGCTCGATCCTGGCCCGGCCCGACGGGGACCTGATCAAGGAGCGCATCAACAGCGCCGTGAAGTTCCGCGAGGCCTTCCGACCCTTCGCTCCCGCCGTGCTCCTCGACGACCGGGACCGGCTGTTCGTGACTCGCGGGTTCGATCCCGACCTGTACATGCTCGCGACCGCCCAAGTGCGTCCGGAGGCACGGGAGGCGCTCTCGGGCATCGTCCACGAGGACGACTCGGCCCGGATCCAGACGGTGACCCCGGAGCTCAGCCCCACCTTCGCCGGCCTGCTGGGTGAGGTCCGCGCCCGCACCGGCGTCGGCTGTGTGGTCAATACGTCGTTCAACGTCAAGGGCCAACCGCTGATCATGGATCCCGCCACGGCCGTGGACACCTTCGCCCGCATCGCGCTGGACCGGCTCTACATCGAGGGCTTCGTCGTCGAGCCCGCCGAGGGTGGGAGCCGCCCGCCCGCCGGGGGGGCGTCGGCGTGACGCTGCAGATCTACTCGACCTGCCCGCAGTCGAAGGACGTGGGTGCTGACCGCTACGCCGCCGCGGTCGCGGAGACGGCCCGCTGGAGCGAGTCGGCCGGATGCACGGGGATGCTCGTCTACACCGACAACGGCATCGTCGATCCTTGGCTGGTCGCCCAGACGGTGCTGACCGCGACCGAGCGCCTCGCGCCGCTGGTGGCGGTGCAGCCGGTGTACATGCACCCCTACGCGGCGGCGACGATGGTCTCCTCGCTGGCCTTCCTGCACGGCCGCGCGATCCACCTGAACATGCTGGCGGGCGGCTTCCGTAACGACCTGCTGGCGCTGGGCGACGAGACCGAGCACGACGACCGCTACGCCCGCACCGTGGAGTACACCCATATCCTCATGGGGCTGCTGCGCGGCGAGCCGGTCACCGTCCAGGGGCGGTGGCACCGGGTGCGGAACCTGCGGCTGGCGCCGGCCCTGCCGTCCGACCTGCTCCCCGAGGTCCTGATCTCGGGGTCGTCCCCGGCCGGGCGTGCGGCCGCCGCGGAGCTCGGTGCGGTCCCGGTCCGCTACCCCGAACCGCTCGACCAGGACACCGGCGACGTCCCCGCGGGCGGGGGTGTGCGGGTCGGGATCATCGCCCGGGAGGACGCCGCCGAGGCGTGGCGGGTGGCCGAGCAGCGCTTCCCCGCAGAGCGTCGTGGTCAGGTCGCGCACTCCATGGCCATGGCCACGAGCGACTCCCACTGGCACCACCAGCTCTCCAGGGCGGACACTGCTGGCGCCGCGGGACCCGCGGCGGATGCCGGCGGTGCGGGAGGAGAGCCGGACCCGTACTGGCTCGAGCCCTTCCGCAACTACCAGACCTTCTGCCCCTACCTGGTCGGGTCGTACGAGCGTGTCGCCTCGGCGGTCGCGCACTACATGGAGCAGGGGACCAGGGTGTTCGTGCTCGACATCCCGCCCTCGGCCGAGGAGCTCGAGCACACCGGGACGGTGCTCGCGCGCGCGGGCGCGCAGTCGTGACCGCGACGACGCCCGGCACGGGGGTCGACCGGTTGCAGGACTACCTCACCCGCTCCGCAGAACGCTCTCCCTCCGCGACCGCCCTGGTGCTCGGCGACGAGACGATCACCTACGGCGAGCTGGAGACGGCCAGTAACCGGCTCGCGCACGCCCTGGTCGAGCAGGGGTGCGGGCCGGGTGACCGGGTGTGCGTCCTGGCGGCGAAGACCCCGTGGGCGATCACTGCGTTGATCGCCGTCCTCAAGGCCGGCGGTGTGTACGTCCCCGTCGACACCGCCAGCCCCGCCCCGCGGGTGGCGCGGATCGTCCGGGCCGCCGACCCCACCCTGGTCCTCGCCGACGAGTCGGCCACCGACCTCGTCGACGCCCTCCACGGTGAAGGCATCGGGGACCTCGTCGTCGGTGCCCTCGACGGTCCACTCGCGGGACGGCGGTTCGCGTCGACCTTCGCGCGGGACGACCTCGCGTCGCTGCCCGGCGGGGCGCCCGTGGTCGGGACCCCGGAGCTGGCCCACCTCCTGTTCACCTCGGGGTCGACCGGCGTGCCGAAGGGGGTGATGATCGAGCACCGGAACGTGGTGGCGTTCGTGACGTGGGCGCTCGACCACTTCGGCACCCGGGCGGGGGACCGCATCTCGGGGCATCCGCCGCTGCACTTCGACCTCTCGACCTTCGACATCTACGCCACGCTGGCCGCGGGCGCCGAGCTGCACCTCGTCCCGGCTGCGCTCGGAATGGACCCCCGGGCGACTGCGGCGTTCATCCGGGACCGCGAGCTGACCCAATGGTTCTCGGTGCCCAGCGTGCTGACCTACCTCGCGCGCTTCGACGCCGTGGCGCAGGACGACTTCCCCGCGCTGGAACGGCTGCTGTGGTGCGGTGAGGTGCTGCCGACCCCGGTGCTCGCACACTGGATGCGCCGGCTGGAGCACGTCCGGTTCACCAACCTCTACGGGCCGACCGAGGCCACCATCGCGTCGAGCTTCTACGACGTGCCGGCGGTTCCCGCCGACGAGTGGGCACCCGTGCCGATCGGGCGTGCCTGTGACGGGGAGCGCCTGCTCGTTCTCGACGACGCCGACGCCCCCGCGGCCGCCGGCGAGATCGGGGAGCTGCACATCGGCGGCGTCGGCCTGTCGCCGGGCTACTGGCGCGACCCCGAGAAGACGGCGTCCGCCTTCCGTAGCGACCCGCGGGACCCGGCCGAGCGGATCTACCGCACGGGGGACCTGGCTCGGGTCGACGAGGAGGGCACGGTCCACTTCCTCGGTCGGACCGACTCCCAGATCAAGAGTCGCGGCTACCGGATCGAGCTCGGTGAGGTCGAGACCGCCGCGCACACCGTGGCGGGCGTCCGCGAGTGCGCGGTCGTCGGCGTCGACACCGGCGGGTTCGAGGGGACGACGATCTGCTGCGCCTACTCCGTGGTCGAGGGGGCCCGGCTCCCGGTAGCCGACATGCGCCGGCAGGTGGCGGGGCTGCTGCCGCGCTACATGCTCCCGGCCCGGTGGGACGTGCTCGACGAGCTGCCCAAGAACGTCAACGGCAAGATCGACCGACCCGCCCTGCGAGATCGGTTCCGCTCCGCGACGACGACCGCGGGAGCGGCCGTGACACCATCGCCCGGAGGCGCGTGATGCACATTGACACCCGCGACGAGCTGCGCCTCCAGGTCGCCGGTGTGGTTGCCGAGCGGATCGGGATCGAGGTCCCCGACCCGGAGGCCGATCTGCTCGAGGCCGGCCTGATCGACTCGCTGGCCCTGGTCACGCTCATCGTCGCCCTCGAGGACACCTTCGGCGTCCAGCTGCCCCTCGACGACTTCGACATCGATAACTTCCGCTCGGTCGCCGCGATCGCCGACTTCCTCGGGTCGCTCGGCGCCGAGCCCGTCCCGCATCCGTGACTAGCTGACTGAGGTGCTCGCTGTGACGGGTCGGGCCGGCTGCTGAGCTCGACGGGCGGCGAGCCCGGCGACGGCGAACAGCACCATGGCTATCAGTCCGTGCACGACGCCCAGGGAGGTCACCGCACGAGAGACGATCCCGAGGACGACCTGCACGATGGTGGTGATCAGCACGTAGCCCGCCCAGGTGATCCCGCCGGGGATGGTCTTGGCGAAGAAGGACACGACGAGCAGGGCGATCGCCAGGAGGGGAATGACGATTTGGCCGGCGGCGCCGTGGACCGCGAAGCCGGCGTTCTCTTCGTAGTTCTTGGCCGCGACTGCTCCGCTGTCGATGTCGTTGAGCAGCCCGAACGTACCGACCGCGATCGAGGCGGCCTGCACGGCGACTCCCACCGCGACGAGGTAGGCCAAGACGCGATAAGCGGTCCGCATGGTATGCCCCTTCTCTACCGTGGTTCCGTGGGTGAGTACCCGGCAACCCCAAGATCAGGATGGCACACTCCCACACAGAGTGCGTTGACCAGGTCAACGGTGGCTGAGCAGACCCAGAACGTGGTCGTAGGTGCCGTTGACCTCGGCGTAGCGCAGGAACTCGACGTTCTCGACGAGGATCTCGGTGGCGTCCGGCCGGGTGTCGATCAGGGACATCGCCTCGTCGAGGAAGTCCTCGAGGGGCATGGCGTTCTCGGCGTCCTCCTGACCCATGAGCGTGGTGCGCACGGCCGGCGGCACCAGCTCGAGGACCTGGATGCGCGTGTCGGTCAGCTGCGCGCGCATGCTCTCGGACAGCGAGTGGATCGCGGCCTTCGTCGCGTTGTAGGTCGGAGTGATCGGTAGGGGCACGAAGGCCAGACCCGACGAGACGGTGACGATGGTCGCCTCGTCCTGCGCGGCCAGGAACTCGGTGAACGCCGCGATCAGACGCAGCGGGCCGAGCAGGTTGGTGGTCACGGTGGCCTCGGCGGTGGCCAGGAAGTCCGCTGTGTGCAGATCCTCGGGAAGCATGATCCCCGCCATGGTGATCAGGACGTTCGTGGCCGGGTAGTTCCTCTTGACCGTCTCCGCCGCGACCGCGATCGAGCTCGGCTCGGTCGTGTCGATCCTGACCCCGTCGATACCCTCGTTCTCTGCGGAGATCCGTTCGAGCAGCTCCGTGCGCCGGCCCCCGACGACGACCTTGTTGCCCGCGCGGTGCAGCCGCAGGGCCAGGCCGAGTCCGATCCCCGAGGTCGCGCCCGGGATGAAGATGGTGTTGCCGCTGATCTTCATGTCTGTTCGCTCCTTGTTCGCCGGGGCTTGCCCGGGCACGGACGACACTGCTCGCACCCGGGGCGGTCCGGGAGAGGAGAGGTCATCCACGGATCGCGCGTCCCTGGTTCGCGCTCCTCCTGAGAACGACAATCGGCAGATGGATCGACCTGCGCTCGCGGACTTCCTGCGCCGGCGGCGCGAGACCCTCCAACCCGCCGACGTCGGGTTGGCGGAGGGGCCGCGTCGGCGCACCCGCGGGTTACGCCGGGAGGAGGTCGCGGGCCTCGCCGGGATGTCCACCGATTACTACGCCCGACTCGAGCAGCAGCGCGGCCCGCAGCCTTCGGAGCAGATCGTCGTTGCGCTGGCACGCGCACTGCGCCTCACCCTCGACGAGCGTGACTACCTTCTCCGGATCATCGGGCATGCCCCCCGACGACGGCTGCGCCGCGAGCACATCAGCCCGCCGCTGCTACGTGTGCTCGACCGGCTCCACGACGCTCCCGCGCTGGTACTGACCGAGTTGGGCGAGACGCTTGCTCAGAACCCTCTCGCGATCGCGCTGCTGGGTGACCACGGCGGCCACACCGGTTTCGCCCGCAGCGCCTTCTACCGCTGGTTCACCGACCCCGACGAGCGCCGGCCCTACCTCGCGGCCGACCACCCCCACCAGAGCAGGGTGCAAGCCGCGGGCCTGCGGGTCGCGTTGAGCCTGCGCGGCTCCGACCCCTGGGTCGCCGCGCTCGTCCAGGATCTCCTCCGCTGCAGCAGGGAGTTCCGGACCGTGTGGGAGCAGCACGAGGTCTCGGTGCGTTTCGACGACCACAAGACCCTGATCCACCGCGAGGTCGGTGAGATCGAGCTCGATTGCCAGGCCCTGTTCACCGAGGATCAGACCCAAGTACTGCTCGTCCTCACCGCCACACCCGGTACCGCGGCCGATCGGCTCCAACTGCTCGGCGTGATCGGCCAGCAGCAGCTCACGACCTGATCTTCTTCTGCGATCGACGTGGCTCGCGCCGCCGCGCGTGAGACGGCGTGGCCCGGGCCTGGCCCGGGCCGGGGTGCACGCCCCCGATCACGGCGCTGACCACCGCAATCTGCAGGACCGAAACCCACGGAGTGGACGCTCCTCGACAGCTCAGCCGCCTGGACGGTCGGAGCCGAAGCTCCACAGGTTGCCTTCGAGGTCATGGGCGCTGTAGCCGTGGGTGCCGTCGAGGGCGTCGTGCGGCTCGCCGAGTACCCGCGCGCCGGCGTCACGAGCATGCCGGAAATGCGCGTCTGGATCCGCGACGGCGACGTAAACCCAGCCCTGCCCGAGATGGCTACCGTGCAGTTCCTCGGGAAGATCAGGTTGCACCAGCACCCGCCCCTGCGCATACCGGAGACTGGCGTAACGCAGCGCGCCCGATTCGTCGTGGCCGACCTCGCCGATGGTCAAGCTGAACGCTGTGGTCAGGAACTCGATCGCCGCCGCGAGGTTGCGGTAGGTCAGCGACGGATAGACGTCCACGCTGCTCACGCGTCCTTCACGACGGTGTAGCGCAGGTGGGTCGCCTTTGGCTCCTGCACGACGCTGGTGGGTTCCAGGCGGATGTGTCCGTCGGCGGCGTCGAGCAGGCGGGTCCCGGCGCCGAGCAGCACCGGGACCAGGTGGATGCGGACCTCGTCGACGAGACCAGCGCTGAGCAGTTGCCCGCCGATCCCGGCGCTGAACACGTCGACATCCTTCTTGTCGCCGGCGAGCGCGATCGCGGCGGCCACGGCCTCCTCGGGGCTGTGGACGAACGTGTACACCCCGCCGTCGGGCACGTTATCGGGTTCACGGTGCGACACGATGACGGTGGGGGTGCGAGCGTCGAAGCCCGGCCCGTTGGCGCCCCACCAGGGGATGGACAGGTCGTAAGTGCGCCGCCCGGCGATGCTGGCGCCCACAGTGTCCTGGCTCTCGGCGTGCACCTCGCGGCCGGCATCGGCGTCGCCGAAGGCCCACTCGTGCAGCACCTGACCGCCGTCGCCCATCGGCTCGTCGGGTCGGACACCGGATGCGGTGACGTAGCCGTCGAGGGACATGCTGATCTCGAATCGGATGATGCTCATGGGATGTCGCTCCTGTCGTCGGCCTGCGCGATGGCCGGGGTGGGGAGAATTCGGGTGTAGGTGAGGGCGAAATCGGTGCGCCAGCGCCGGCCGTCGTCACTGCGTTCCCACACGGCGCTGATCGTGGTGCCGTTGTCGGCGAACGTGCCGGTGAAGCGTTGCAAGAAGTGCAGTGGCGTCTCGTCGGGCTGGTCACGCAGCAGCGTCCAGGTGCGCTCGTCGAGGGCCATCGCGTAGTGGCGCGAGACTCCCCGCGCATCGAAGTAATGCTGGACGAATCGGCCGGCATCACCGGCATCCCCATCCTCGGCAACGGCGATGATGCCGATGCTGTCCGGGAACTCGGTGCCGGGAATGGTTGAGCGTTGCAGCAGGAACTGCGCGTCGAGCACCCACTCGAAGCTCATCTGGCCGGCCAGTACACCGGGAATATGGACGTGCTCGGTCCAGTTGCCGACCAGCCCGCCCAGGCGCGCCAGCGCCCGGTGCCGGACCGATCCGCCGTCGTCGGTCCCGGCTTCGTTGATCTCGCTGTTGTTCGACTCGGTGTTGTTCACGGTGTTCTCCCGTAGGGTCAGCGGACGCGGCGAGTGATCTGGGCGGAGAGCCGGGCGGTTCGGTCACGCCGGGCCCAGGCGATCACGGCCGAAACGGCCCCGAAGGCGGCGGGCACGATGGTGGCGACGACACCGACGCTGGCCACAGTGGCAGCGACGGCGCCGATCATGAGCGCGACGAACGCGAGTGCGGCGAGCCCGCACAGCCGAGGGACGAGCAGGGCGAGCGCTCCGGCGACCTCGAGACCGCCGATCACGTGCATGCCGGCGTCGCCGAGTCCGAGCACCGCGAACTGGGCCACGGTGGTCGGGTCATCGGTCAGCTTCGGCGCGGCGGCCATCAGGAAGCCCAGCGCCAGGACGGCCTGCAGCATCGACAGGCGCCCGTTCGTCGAGCGCCACGGCCCCGTTCGGGCGGGCGTTGCCGGTACGGCGGAGTGGGGGCTGGAGGTCTGTGAGCTGGGGGTGGTGGTCATAGCCGGTCCCTTCGGGGTGATGCGACCTCACGTTGAGGTGCCGCTCACCGGGGACGTCGGATCAGTCCGGCCGGTCCGGACAGCTGCCGGACAGCGAATGTCAGGTGCTGCCGGGGAGGCGGGCGGCGCGGGCGTTGAGGTAGCGCTGCTGCGCCACGTTGGCCGTCAGCCGGGCCGCGGTGAGGAAACAATCGCGCGCAGCGACGGGATCGTCGGCCCGCTCCAGCAGGTGCCCGCGGACCGTGTGCAGGCGGTGATCGTCGGCGAGCCGCGCGTCGGTGCGCAGCGGATCGATCAGGTCAAGCCCGGCCTGGGCGCCATGGACCATCGCGACTGCGACGGCGTGGTTGAGCGCCACCACCGGGTTGTCCGCGAGCTGCATGAGCACTTCGTAGAGCGCGACGATCTGTGGCCAGTCCGTCGCCTCGTCGCTGGGCGCTTCGCCGTGCACGGCGGCGATCGCCGCCTGCAGCTGATACGGCCCGGGTGCGCGGCGGGACAACGCGTCGGTGACCAGCGTTATCCCTTCGGCGATGGCGTCGGTGTTCCACAGCCGGCGGTCCTGATCGGCCATGGCCACGAGTTCGCCGTCTTGCCCGGTTCGTGCCTCCCGGCGGGCGTCGATCAGCTGCATCAGGGCCAGTAGGCCGGTCGCCTCCGGGTCATCAGGCAGCAGGCGGTGCACGATCCGGGCGAGCCGGATGGCCTCGGCGGCCAGCTCGACGCGCTGCAGCCGGGGGCCGGACGTCGCGGCATAGCCCTCGTTGAAGATCAGGTAGAGGACGTGCAGCGCTGCGGCGAGCCGGGCGGGGCGTTCCTCGGGGGTGGGGAGGGCGAACCGGGTGCCGGTGTCGGCGATGCGCTGCTTGGCCCGGGTGATGCGGCGGGTCATGGTGGCCTCGGGCACCAGGAACGCGCGCGCGATCTCGGGGGTGCTCAGGCCGCCGACCACCCGAAGAGTCAGCGCGATCTGCGAGGCGGGCGACAGCGTGGGATGGCAGCACATCAGCAGCAGGACCAAGGTGTCGTCCGCCGCCGCGGTAGCGAACGCTGCCTCGTCCGCGCCCGGCGCCATCCCCTGGCCAGGACCAGTCTGCTGCGCGTCGGCGTCTTCCCGACGCCGGCGGGCCTGCTCGCTGCGCAGCAGATCGGTCATCCGACGGGACGCGACCGTGATCAGCCACGCTAGGGGCTGACCCGGAGCGCCGTCGCGTGGCCATTGGGTGGCCGCGGCGAGGAGCGCTTCCTGGGTGGCGTCCTCGGCGAGGTCGAAGTGGCCGTAGCGGCGCACCACGGCGCCCAGCACCTGCGGTGCGAACTGCCGCAGCATCGCGTCGCGCTCGCGCCCGGCACCGTCTTCGGCCACCCCCCTGCTCACGCGGCGTTCACACCTCCAGGTCCGCGGTACTGCCGAGGATCGGCCGCACGTCCACGTACTCACCCTCGACGGCCGGGTTGATCAGACTGCCCGCAATCTCGACCGCGCGATCCAGGCTGTCGCACTCGACGACCGTGTAGCCCGCCAACACCTCCTGCGCCTCGGAGTACGGGCCGTCGGTGACCACCCGCACCCCCTGCTGCAGCCTCACACGTCGCGCCAGCACCGGCGCGGCCAGGCCCTGGGCGTCCACCAGCTCGCCCGAGGACACCAACCCCTCATGCACCGACTCCATCTGCGCATGCATCGCCGCCACCTCGGCCGCCGACATCGGCGGCTTGGCGGTGGGCCGGCCGGCCAAGGTGTCGTAGTCCTGCTGGCTACCGAACAACATGATCATGTACTTCATGGAGATGCCCTTCTCGGTCGGAAGCGGCGCGAGTCCGCCGCGTTCGCCGGTGACGTCGTACCGGCCTGCCGGTATCGGACACCGACATCGTCCGGCTTCGACGGATCCGGTTTGGGTCGTATGTGGCACAGGCCGTCGCGGCTCGGCCAGGCGGACCAGGTCGGCGCCGGTCAGCGCGCGTGGTGCCGTGCGCTGGCCCCTCGACGTCCGTCGCGAGAGGACGCTGCGCTGCGACCGGTGTCGACGAGCGTCGCGGAATTGGAAGATCAGAGCGATCACGACCAGGACACCCGTGACCAACCGACGGTCGTGCAGAGCACTTTGATGATCCAGAAGTAGACGGTGACTTCTGGGACCTTGCTGAGGAGTTGGCGACTCGGCGCGAGGGCGTGCTGTGACGTCATCGAGCTCTCTCTCGCGATCCGGTCGCCGCGGCGGCAGCTCGGGTGGACGCGGACTCATCCGGACGCCGGCGGAGCGGTCGTCGGCCCACACACAGCGGATGTACGGCTCGTGAAACGGCGATGAGCACCCCCACACGCACACCCCGCGCCCCGAGGCTCAGGTCGTCACGATCTCGATCTCGGGGGTTCGCCGGAAGGTGTTGGTGACGTAGCAGACGCGCTCGGCCGCGCTCGCCAGCCGCGCGAGCTCGTCACCTCGGGGGGCATCCGCGCGCACCGTCACTCGCACCGCGGAGAACCGGGGGCCGTCGTAGGTCCCGGTCGCGTCCACCCGCAGCCCGCTCAGGGCGACGCCGCGCGTGGACGCGCTGTGGGAGAGCGCCAGGGTGAAGCACGACGCGATCGACGCGAGAAGCAATTCGGTCGGCTGCGGGCCGCGGCCGGTACCTCCCGCGGATGCGGGCTCGTCCACGGTGATGGTGAAGCCGCCGGCGTCCACGACGCAGCGCATGCCCTCCTCCCAGACGGAGGTGACCGTTCGTTCGGTCATCGCGCCCTACCCTCGACGGCCTCGGCCGGTCCTCGTGCAACATGCGCGCAATCGGGGTGGGGCAGGATGATCCCTACTCCATGACTCTCGCGATACCCCGGGAGGTGCTCGTGACGATCCGCCGAGTGGCGGACCACGTCGTCGTAGCGATGGCGGGCCGGCAGGGACCGGCGGGCGACGATCCCGCCGGCCGGTGCCGGTGCCGGCTCGACGGACGGACCCGTCCCCACCACGACCGTCTCCTGAACGTCGAGGCCGATCCCGACGAGCTCGTCGAACTGCTCGAGCTCGCCGTGACCTGGAGCGAGCTCGACTACTCGGGGGCCGACGTCGTGCCTCCCGAGGCCTGGGTGGAGTTCGCGATGGGGCACCGTTGGTACGACTCCGGCCGCATGACCCGGTTGTTCGCCCTGGCCGCGGACATCGCGCTGCGCGCCCCGAATCCGTGGCCCCGCGAGCCGTCCGGGCCGACGGCGCACCCGTGCGCACCGTCCGACGCGGATCTGCGGGCCTGCGAGCTCTGACCGCGCCCGTACCCGGCTCATCCGAGTCCGCGCGCCAGGCGGGTCACCGACTGGCGCGTCAGGTCGAACGCCGTCGCCGTCGCCTCGCCGCGCCGGAGGCCGATGACCCCGGTGTCGTCGATGCGGCCCACGACGGTGGCCTCGAGACCGCGCTCGTGGAACGGGGCGAGGGCGTCGCGCTCACGGCCGGGCGGGACGCACAGCAGAAAGCCGAAGCTCGGGAAGCAGGTGAGCCAGGCGGCGAGGTCGACGCCCGCGGGCTTCGGCAGCGCGTCGAGGTCGACCTCCACGCCGAACGAGCCCCACTCCAGGAGCATCGCGAGCGACCCGACCAGCCCGGCCATGCTGATGTCCTTCGCGGCCACGCACGCGCCGCTGCGGGCGAGCGCGGGCAGGACGCGGACGTCGCCCGCGCACCGCTCACCGCGCTGCTCGAAGGCCGGGAAGAACGGGAAGTCCGGGCGCATCGCGCCCTCGGTGGCGGCCGCCACGATCAGGGCATGGTCCGCCGCCACCCGGGTGGCCGAGAGGGGGTCGGAGACCTCGCCGAGCCCGAAGGCCGAGATGGCCGGCTCCCCGTCGTGGCGGGTGAGGTGGCCCCCGAGGATGCGGACGTCGTAGAGCGCGCAGGCGTGGCGCATGCCCTCGAGAGCGGCGCGCGCGTCCTCGTCCGAGGCGGCCACCGTGTTGACGATGCCGAGCGGCTCGGCCCCCATCGCGGCAACGTCGTTGACGTTGGTCAGGACCGCCGCGAACCCCGCGCCCCGAGGGTCACGCGCAATGAACGGGGGCCACAGCGCTTCGCCGCAGGCGACCACCCGCCCGCCGGAGGTCTCCACGACGGCGCCGTCGTCGCCCGGCCCTCCCAGCCAGTCGCTGGCGCCGAAGACCTCGCTGACCAGGCCGATCGCTGCTTTGGAGAGCATGCCGGGATGGGTCGCCACGCGAGCGACGACCTCCTCCAGCTCGCTCCGGTCGGCCGAGCCCGACTCCGGATCCGGTTCGGACCCCGAGTTCGAATCCGCTACCGCCGCCGCTCGCGTCACCGGTACCTCCTCCTCGGCTGTCTCGCATAGTAGGCGCATATCTACTAAATGATCTAGCATCGACGCATGGGCACCCCGAGTTTCCTGACGCTCCCCGCCCGGCGTCCCAAGCCCCGGAACGTCGGCCTGACGCACGTGCTCGACACCGGCGTGAGCCCTGCTGTCGCCGCCGACGTCCTGGCCGGCAACGGTGCGCACGTCGACATCTGGAAGACCGGCTGGGGCACTGCGTACATCGACGCCCGGCTGGGGGCGAAGCTCGCGGTGCTCGCCCGGCAGGGGGTCGCCTCCTGCCTGGGCGGCACCCTGCTCGAGATCGCCTGGGCCCAGGGCGCGGCGGAGGGGTGTCTCGCGTGGGCGCACGAGGCCGGCTTCAGCCACGTCGAGGTGTCGCGTGGCACGGTCGCAATGACCGTGGCCGACAAGCACGACCTGGTCCGCCGCGCGTCGGACCGGTTCGTGGTGCTCACCGAGGTCGGCGTGAAGGACCAGGAGCAGCAGCACACGCTCGCGCAATGGGGCGACGAGGCGGGGTCGGACCGCGAGGCCGGGGCGGAACTCGTGGTGGCCGAGGGTCGCCAGAGCGGCACCGTCGGGATCTTCGACGCCGACGGCGGGGTTCGTGAGGACGTCGTGGACGTCGTGGTGGGGGCCGTGGGCCCGGACCGGGTCGTGTTCGAGGCCCCGCGCACCCACCAGCAGGCCTGGTTCATCCGGCGTTTCGGTCCGGACGTCAACCTGGGCAACATCGCGCTCGACGAGGTGGCGTCGTTGGAGACGCTGCGGCTCGGTCTGCGCTCGGACACGGCGGCCGGCACCGTGCCGGCCGCGATCGCGGCGGAGCTCGCCCGGTGACCGGAGCCGTCCGGTGGGGCCCCAACACCGTCCCGGGACGCTACCGGGGGGTGGCGGTCGCCCGCGCCGCAGGCCCCTTCGACGAGGAGTCGCTGCAGGCCCGGTTCGTCGGGCGCGAGGCCTACTGGACGACGCGGTTCCTCGTGGTGCGGCCCCCCGTCGTCCCGGACGGGCCCGATGAGGGCAGCCCTGTCGCACTGCTGGCGGTGACCCGTGCCTCCGACGAGGAGCTGTTCAGCCCCATCACCGCGGTGGATCTGCTCGCCGGCCCGGCCGACTGCGCCTTCCTGGCGCGCCCGGACGTCGACACCGCCGTGCCGTCCCTGCTCGCCGCCGCGGCACGGGACGCTCCCAAGGCTCGTGCCGTGGTGGTGCAGGGGCGTTACGAGCACGTCAGCTTCATCCTGGACCCCGGTCCGCTGCGGGTGGTCGTCCGCGAGGTCGTCCCGCCGCGGCCGGCCAAGCTGGCCGACCAGGCGCGGCGCGTCCTGGAGGTGACCGAGGACCTCCGGCCGATGCGTCTGGAGACCGAGGCCGTCGACCTCGCCGACCTGGCCCGCCAGCACCCGGCGGAGCACTACCTGCTGCCCTGTCGCGGCGGCGGCAACGAGGTGCCGGGGGCGACGGTGTCCTACCTCGATGAGCGGCCCGAGCGGGCCGACTGGACCATGCTGGGCTGCGAGCGCTCCCGCCAGATCCACCGCTGGTTCTACGGCCAGGATGCTCCCGGCGTCGACTTCTGCCCGAAGGCCGACGTCGTCGCGAGCGGGCCGGGGGCGGTGCTGACCAAGTGCTGCCTGCAGCAGGAGGACATCGCGGAAGGCACGGCCGAGGGTGCCGACGGGCCCACGACCTGGGTGTCGGTGCCCTGGGGGTCGTCGCTCGAGCACGTCCGCGACGCGCTGGGCCGGCTCGCCCGCCGACAGGAGCCACCGTGGTCACCCGCCTGACCGACTCCCCGGTCTACTCCCACCTCTGGTCCACCCCGGAGTTGGCGGCGGTGTTCGACGAGGACGCGCGCTGGCAGGCATGGCTCGACATCCTCGTCGCGCTGGCTCGGGCCCAGGCGCGCGCCGGCGTCGTCCCCCCGACGGCTGCGGAGCAGATCGCCGCCTCGGCCCGGGCGGATCGTCTCGACATGGCCTACGTCGCCGAGCAGACCCGGGCGACGTCGCATTCCACCCTCGGGCTCATCCGGGGGTTGCAGCGGATCCTTCCCGAGCCGCTGCGCGAGCACGTCTACGTCGGGGCGACGGTGCAGGACGTCAGCGACAGCTGGTTCGGCACGGTGATGCGCGACGTCGGCGCCCTCGTCTGGCGGGACGTGCGGGCACTCGAGGCGAGGGTGCTCGAGCTCGCGGCGGCTCACCGGGACACCCCGATGGTCGGGCGGACCCACGGCCAGCCCGGAGCCCCGGTGACGTTCGGACTCAAGGCCGCCTCGTGGGCCGACGAGCTGCGCCGCCACGTCGAGCGCCTGCGCGAGGGCCGTCCCCGTTGGGTGGTCGGGCAGCTCGCCGGCGCGGTCGGGGCGCTCGCGTTCTACGAGGCCTACGACGTCGACCCCCTCACCCTGCGCAAGGACTTCTGCGCGGAGCTCGCCCTGGGCGACCCCGGCACCTCCTGGACGACCAGCCGCGACCGCGTCGCCGAGTTCGGGCAGGTCCTGGCCATGATCTGCGGCACCCTGGCGCGGATCGGGGGGGAGGTCTACGAGCTGCAGCGCCCCGAGATCGGCGAGCTCGCCGAACCCACCACCGCGACCGCCGTCGGCAGCATCACGATGCCGCACAAGCGCAACCCGGAGGCGAGCGAGCACCTTGACACCCTCGCCCGCCTGGCGCGGTCCTCGGCGGGCGTGCTGGGAGAGGGGATGGTCGCGGCCCACGAGCGCGACGGCCGGGGCTGGAAGGCGGAGTGGGTGGCGCTCCCCGAGGTCTGCCTGCTCACCGGCACGGCGCTACGCACGGGGCGGGCCCTGCTCGACGGGCTCGAGGTGCACACCGACGCGATGGCGGCGAACCTCGACCGGCACGGAGACCGGCTGACCTCGGAACGGGTACTCGCCGCACTGTCCGGGCGAATGGGCTCCCGCGCCGCCCAGCACCTGCTGCAGGGGGTACTGGCGGCCGGTGGCGACCTGCGCGGCGAGCTGGTGTCGCGCGGCGTGGCGACCGACGCCGAAGTGCGGGAGTGGATGGTCCGGCCACCGGTGCGCACCGCCGGGGCGATGGTCGACGCCACCGTCGCGCGGGCGCACGCAGCTCGCGCGCTGGAACGGGACGTGTGGACGTGACGGTCCCGCCCCCTCTGCCCCTCGGTGTGCTACCGACCCCCCTGGTGGCCGCGGACCGGCTGCGCGCTGCCCTCGGATGTGACCCCGTGTGGCTCAAGCGAGACGATCTCGCCGGCTTCGGGGTGGCCGGCAACAAGACCCGCGCCCTCGAGTACCTGCTCGGGGACGCGGTCGCCGGGGGCGCCGACGTCCTGGTGACCGGTGGCGGGCCGGACTCCAACTTCGTACCCGCCGCGGCGCTCGCCGCCCGGGTCGTCGGTCTCGACTGCGAGCTCGTCGTGTGGGGTTCTGCCGTCCCGGATACCGGTGCGCCGGATTCTGGGAGGCCCGGCGGCACGCCGAACCTCGACCTGGCCGCCGCCGCGGGGGCCCGGATCCGGGCCCTGGGCGACGACCCGCCCACCCGCGGAGCCTGCGGAGCACTCGAGATCGTCGACGCGCGCGGACCAGGGTTCGGGGTGGCCTCACCGGAGGACCGCGCGGCCGCCCACCTCGCGCTGCGCACCGGCGGGGTCGTCGCGGCCGTCACCCACACGAGCGGAGGAGCATGACCGCACGCCATGTCCGCGAGGAGGGGCCGCCGCGCACCGGGGCCGCCCCGGAGCTGATCGACTCCGGGTTCGCCCTCGAGAACGCCGACGCGCCGTTCCTGCACCGCGGGCTGAACCTGGCCGACATGGCCCACGTCCTCGACCTGGCGCGCCGCGGACTCGTCCCCACGAACGCCCAGCAGGCGTTGCTGGAGCTGCTCCTCGCCGCCGACGCGACGCCGGCGGACGAGTTCCCGTACGACCCGAACCTCGGCGAGCCCTACAACTCCCGCGAGGCATTCTTCGTCTCACGGATCGGGGACGTGGCCGGCTGGCTGCACGCGGGACGGCCACGCCGCGAGGCGGTGCGCATCGCGCTGCGGCTGCACGTGCGGCGCCAGATCGTCGAGCTCGTCGCCGACGCGGCTCGGTTCGGGTTCGAGGCCGTCGCCCGAGCCGAGGAGCACGCCGAGACGGTGATGCCCGACCAGACCTACCTGCAGCAGGCGCAGCCCTCGACGTTCGGCCACTACCTGCTCTCGTTCGTCTACTCCACCCTGCGCGACGGGCACCGTCTGCTGAACGAGCTGGACTGGGTCGACTCCAGCCCCGGCGGGGCGGGGTGCGTCAACGGCACACGACTGCTGGCCGACCGGGAGTTCCTCGCCGACACGCTGGGCTTCGCCAGCGTCATCGAGCACACTCGCGACGCAATGTGGCAGGTCGACGGGCTGATCGGGGTGCTCGCCACCTCGTCCAGCCTGTTGTCGAACCTCAGCAAGCTCGCGGAAGACCTGGAGATCTGGTCGTCC
>JAABUZ0100003366.1_pt1 | contig 23871 bp, 22 predicted proteins | sample 5562091 | NCBI WGS metagenome assembly JAABUZ01 (sample SAMN12813069, study PRJNA571459) | rock metagenome | isolation source: Antarctica rocks | place: Antarctica: Victoria Land, Linnaeus Terrace sud | collected 2015-12-21
AGTATGCCTTCATTTCTATTTGAGTAAAATACACAACTCATTTTTAAGTATACCTCACTAGCTCAGGAAACGCTATATCGTAGTTTAACAAGAGGTAAGCAGGTAGGCAAATGAAGAAGAAGTACATCTACTGCCAAGACGATGATATGTGGTTAGGATATTTTGAAGAGTACCCTGCCTACTGGACTCAAGGCCAGACGGAAGAGGAGTTAAGAGATAATCTGCTTGATATCTACAGTGAGTTAGCAAGCGGGACGATCCCGAATGTTCGCATTCCAGAACTTGAAGTGTCGTGAAGCAAAGAGATTTAATCAAGAAGCTTGAGGAAATGGGTTGTGTCTTCGTTCGTTATGGCGGTAACCATGATTGGTATCAAAACCCAAGAACGAAAGTTTTTCAACAGGTAAGTAAAGCAATTTGGCTTCTTTCTGTGTAATATTATTTACATTTAGCGTATACTAAAAAACAAATGAAACTCTCCTCAAAACTAGTAGTTGCCACCGCTGCACTAGCCATGCTTGGCTCTGTAGGAACTGCTCCCGCTGCTGCTGCTGTATTCGATCTTGCTGGCAGCTTTACCGAATCCAATCTAAATTCCCCATATGACAATGGTTATTTCAGTGGGACTTACTCCATAGATGACTCAACCTCATACGTTCCCAACGACACTGATCCAGACCGTAATCCAGGAGGACTCGTCGCCACGCTTTCTCAGTTCGATATCAATTTGTTTTCTACGGCGCAGTCAAAGTTGGGGGAAATCAGTTCTCTTGACCCTAACTGGCTGGTGAGGGAAAAATTTTCCAATCCCCCAATGGGAGTTTGGGGATTGACTTTGGTCAACCCGTCAATCCAGGAAAGATTCACTCTCCTATTTGCCGGGGCAGCACCAACACCGCAGACGCAGAATGGGGCAGTGTTCTTGTTGGGTGATTTGAGCCAACCTTATACAACAACAATTGCAACCGTTCAAACCGCCACCAGCACCCCTACTGATGTTCCCGAACCTAGTACCGTTGCAGGCGTCTGTCTGCTGGGTCTTTTCGGTCTGGGCGGTCTGATGAAGAAAAAGGCTTTGCACAAATGCCGCTCCGCCGCGTCCAGCCGGAGCGGAAGGAGTAGCAGGAACCGGCTTTCTTAGCGCGATCTGCCGGAGGCAGATATCTGGATTCAGCCAGATCGCGCAGCTAATTCTGCTTGAATAAAGTTAATAAATTGTCGTGCTGTCCGCCCGGAACGACCATTGTGGTGGGTAGCCCACTGGAGGGCACGATATTCCAAATCTTCCTGGCTGAGAGTAATTCCAGCTGGCGCTGCCAAATGCCGAACAATCGTTAAGTAAGTTGGCTGATCAGCTGGTTCAAAGGTTAGGGTTAAGCCAAAGCGATCGCTAAACGAAAGTTTCTCTTGAACTGTATCCCAGGCATGGACTTCTTCATTGGCACTGGGATTAGGGCGATCGCCAAAAAACTCCCGAATCAGGTGCCGTCGATTGGAGGTGGCATAAACAACCACATTCTGCGGTCGTGCTGTTAAATTTCCCTCCAGCACAACTTTGAGGGCTTTAAAGGCATCATCATCCTCTTCAAACGAAAGGTCATCTACGAAGATGATAAATTTCTGTGGAACACCTCGGAGCAGCTCCACGATTTTTGGTAAGTCTTTGAGGTCAGATTTGGCAACTTCGAGCAGGCGGAGATTGCGATCGCCATACTCATGTAACAACCCCTTCACCAGAGAAGATTTTCCTGAACCGCGACTGCCATAGAGCAATACATGCAAGGCTGAGTAGCCTTCAAGTAAAAACTCCGTATTCTTCTGCAAAGCGTCTCGCTGAGACTCATAGCCCACTAGCTCAGTCAGATGGACTGGATCGGGGTGTTCAATGCCCACCAATTGCCCTGATTCCCAGCGCAAAGCCTGATACTCAGCAAAGATCCCAGTGCCAAATTCTCGGTAGTAGGCTGCTAGCTCCTCCAATACCTCTGCCCAATTGTCCAGCTGTTGTAGCCTTGTCCGTAGAGGCAATTCATGATTTGCCACCCCTACCCCAGCTGGCTCATGATTCCAGGCAATGGGCGCAACAGGCAGCTGGGCTGCGGCTTGAACCGATTGACTCAACTCATCGCTGCTGCATTGATATAGGCTCTGCAATGCTTGTAAATCTTGCCGGGCTGCGGCTACCAGGGCTTGTGGCAACTTCGCCAAGTCTACCTGTTGAACTTGCTGGGTGAAGGGGTTGTCATCCGTGAGAATTTGAGTAATCAGGTAGTCTTGCCAGCTTTGATTTCTGGCAGCGAGGGCTTTGAACCAGTTGCCATAGGCTTGGATGCAACCCACTTCATCAATGTCACTGTGACGTAGAGTTTGCAACAGGTAGATGTGACGTAGAGCTTGCAACAGGTCTAGAAAAGCGCGTCCGACTTCGCTAGTAAGGACAGATTGGTAGAGCAACAGGGATGCTGCTTGACGTTGGAGGAGTTGGAGCGAGGCGATCTCTTGACTATCCATTATTTCAATCCCTAATAGGGATTTGTACAGAACAACCTCCCCGAGCATAAATATAATACAACATTCAAAGCACGCGGTCAGGTATCTCACTAATCATGAAAATCGCGCTTAACCAATTGGGTGATGTACCTCAGATTATGGTAAATTGTCTGCCGATGCTTGGCACCAAATCCAGAGCTAGCTATATAGGTTCAGTCCAGTAATATAATTTTTGATTTATGAACCCGGGTATCATTGCAGCGATCGCCTACGGCATCTTAGCCATTGTTGGCGGCATTATTGGATACATTCAAGCTCATAGCAAAGCCTCGCTCATTTCTGGCACCATAAGTGGCCTATTACTGATTCTTGGCGGAGTAATGCAATTACAGGGACAAGCTTGGGGTTTAATTCTAGCAACAGTCATTACGGCTGTTCTAGTAATTGTCTTTACAGTCCGGCTGACTAAAACTCGCAAGTTTATGCCAGCAGGATTGATGACTATTTTAGGTGTGGCTGCACTTGTAGTGATGGTGAAACAACTCTTTACTTCCGTGTAGCGATTGCCTATGGCACGCGTTGAGCGATGCCCTACGTGCATAGCACTCTTTATCGGTAAAGGTGTGATCTTTCATGCAAGCCCCTTAAACTTCTGGTTCTATACCCAGCGCCCGTAATTGTGCTGCTAATTGTTCAGCTCGTTGCCGTTCCTGTTCAGCTCGTTGTCGTTCCTGTTCGGCTTGTTGTTGAGCTAACTCCTTCTCCTGCCGCTCAAGTTCGGCTTGTTCTTCACCTGTCAATAATAGATTCCCCTGCTCATCCCACCAGCGCAGCCACGGAAGTTCCATATTTCTATACTGACCCTGCCAAATACCCAACTCGACTTCTAGGGGGGCGATTGTGTAGTTTCCCCGCTCATTGGCATCCATGAGTTCATAGCGCCCTGCGACCAGGTGATATACTTCCACGCGCGATCGCTCCACTTCATAAATACCATAGAAAGGCACACGAATCGCCTGCTCATACACCCAAAACTTGCCGCTCATGGGCGTAGTGTCGCGTTCTTCAGTTCCATCCCCAGAAACAAATTCCAGCACAATCAGCGGGGCAATGAGTTCTTGCCACATGACGTAAGACCGCCGAATTTGCCCATTTAGCATCGGTGGTACATTCGGCACATAAAACCAATCGGGTGCCTTGCATCCATTTAGCGGCGGATCTGTGATGCGCCAATAAATGCCGGAATCTTGCCCAATACAGTATTGCCCATCAGGATGGGTTTGCTGCAAGACTGACCAGATGGATTCAGTCAGGAGAATGCTCTGAGGGTGTTCCTGAAAGTTTTGCACGATGCTGCCGTCGGACTCTGGCAATTGCGTATGGTCGGGTAAGGTTACACCCAAGATAGGCGGTGTCATGGTCATGGGGATGCTGGCCTCTTAGATAGCCATAGCTTAATTTTAAAAAATTGAAAGAATACCGCAACGCCGTGAGTTTAGCTGCTGTAACTGGGAACACTATTTTGGCTTGTTACCATCGCTACCAGTGAACCCGGCACTGACGAGCGCCATCAATCCGGCCAGGGCGATTGACTATGGTACTGAATGTTGACTGCTCATTACCGCCGCTAGTGATATTGCGGGACGAAAATTGAACTTCAGGATAGTTGGGGTTTGAACCGTTGAGCAAAGGCGAATTCTGGTTTTTGAGATATTTGTCAAAGAAGGCTAGGGTATAGTCCTTGATAATCTGTGCCCCCCGCTTGGCGTCAATTGAACCAATTGGACCAATAGTCTCATTTAACTGGTCAGCTAGGTTTTGCGAATAGGCTGAAAGTGCTTGCACTAGCAGGGGGCTGTCGACAAAATTTGCGTGTTCGGTGCCTTGAATAGTTAAATCGTAGGCATTGCCTTTCAGTTTTTCATAAAATGACCTTTGCGGGGGTCCGAACTTGCCCGATGTGCTAAATTGTTCAGAATTTATTAGCATAAAAGGTCTTGTTGGGGCCTGATTGCCTAATAGTGGCTGGTACAACAGGCTATTACCATCCAGATCGAGCCCGGCTTTAAAACGAGTATCTTCGAGCATGGCCTTGGCCGTGGTAGTGCCGCCCACGGAGTGGCCCAAAATGCCGCTCCGGTTTAGGTCCAGGTGTCCAGTGAATAAGCGCTGCGGGTCGTTGGCATTCAGGTGCTCTAGTTCATTCAGTACGAATCGTGCATCCAGAGTCCGAATATTAACGTCTTCCTCATCGATGCGATTAACACTTTCTTGATCGAGCGACCACTCATTGGCTATTTTGGCAGCAATCGGCACAATCCGTCCGTCAGGAAACATGCTCACGACAGCGTCGTAGTTGTGTGAAATGGCGGCTACGACATAGCCGTGACTGGCTAGCTCTGACGCCAAGGAGGTATACTGCTCAGGCAACCCCCCCTGACCCGGCGAAAATATTAGGACGGGGTAACTGCATTGGGCAGTGGAAAGGGCGGCTTTGGGAACGGCACGAGTCTGTACTGAGTGGAATACTTGGACAACATCATCAGGCGGCAAAGTCCAGATTGAGGCGAGCGCCTGCACCACTGCGTCCTCCTGGTAAGGGGCAGGGGTCGCTCCTGGTACGGTAGAGCTAGGATACCAGATATAAACCATCAACTCCCGCTTGTCGGTTGGATTTGTGCTGTAGATTTCTCGACGGGAGGGATCTACGAAGTCATAAGAGGTTTTGCCCACCTGGTAAGGCCCGGTCAGAGCTGGCAGTGGGAGCGGTGGAATTGTATTGTCAGCGATCGCCTGGGAACCTGGTGGGTTGACGTTAAGGCCGAGAACAACGGCACCAGCAATAGCTGCTCTTGCAGCTGTTTCACAGAAATTTCATTCTTAACATTTTTCCAAGTATGGGTAAACAGCACTCATCTGGCCTAGGCGGTGTAAGTACGTCAGACGTAAATAAACGGGCAACCGTCAACATAGATAACCCGAGAGATAAAGCAAAATTTGCGGAACATGGGCGATGCAACGCGATCACGTCGGCGTTGCCCTAGCAATGCAGCTGGTATAGAACAGAAGGAAAGTGATCTGCCGAAGGCCGGTATCGCAGCTATTGCCAGATCGCGTACTCACCTAAAGGTAAGCTCATGTCAGTTGAATACGATCTAGTTGTGATTGGCGGCGGTTCTGGCGGTCTGCTTGTTGCCGGTGTAGCTGCCTCGCTGAAAGCAAAGGTGGCTCTAGTAGAGCGCGAACGCCTCGGTGGCGACTGTCTATGGTATGGCTGTGTCCCCAGTAAATCTCTCATCCATGCCTCACGAATCGCCTACCAGCTCAAAACAGCTTCACGCTTCGGCGTCTATTGCCAAGAGCCTGAAATTGATTTTACCAAAGCGATTGGTCACGTTCAGGACGTGATCTCAACGATTCAACCGCATGACTCACCAGAACGGTTTGAATCATTGGGTGTCGAGGTCATTTTTGGCAGTGGCGAATTTTTAGACCGACAAAGCTTTGAAGTCAATGGTCGCCGCCTCAAAGCAAGAGCCTTTGTGATTGCCACCGGCTCCAGAGCGGCAATCCCTCCGATTCCCGGACTTCAGCAAGCAGGCTATATGACGAATGAACAAGTCTTCTCCGTGAAGACACGCCCGGATTCGCTTGCTGTGATTGGCGGTGGGCCAATTGGCTGTGAATTGGGGCAAGCGTTTTCCCGGCTGGGATCACAAGTTACTATCATTGCCACCAGCGATCGCCTCCTGCCCAAAGAAGATCCAGAAGCAGCCCAAGTGGTTCAAGCTCAGTTTGAATCAGAAGGCATTCGGATTCTGACAAAAACACGAGTCGAGCGAGTTGAAGTCGCCAATGGTAAAAAGTACCTGTGGGTAGGGCAGCAGAAAATTGCCGTCGATGAAATCTTGATTGCAACTGGGCGGCAGCCCAATGTTGAATCCCTCAATCTCGAACCAGCTGGTGTAGAGAGGAATCAATTGAGCGCGTCTGGTTATGGCGCGTCTTCTGATGGCAAGGGGATTCGCGTCAACGCCTTCCTCCAGACAACAAATCCCCGCATTTATGCCTGCGGCGATGTGATTGGCGGCTACCAGTTTACCCATGTCGCAGGCTACGAAGCAAATGTAGTACTGAAAAATGCTTTGTTTTTCCCCCTCACCAAAGCCAACTATCGGGTGATTCCGTGGGCGACATTCACTGACCCAGAACTGGCGCGTGTTGGGTTAACGGAGCAGCAAGCCAGAGAGCGCTACGGGGATGATGTTTACGTAGTGAAGCAGGACTTTGCTGACGTGGATCGCGCCCAGGCAGAAGCCGCAACCATTGGATTTGCCAAAATCATCACGCGGCGGAATGGTCAGATTCTCGGCGCTCATTTGGTTGGACCATCTACTGGGGAGTTAATTCACGAAATCGTTTTGGCAATGTCCCATAAACTCAAAATTTCTGCCCTCAGCGGCATCCACATCTACCCCACCTTGGCAGAAGTCAACAGCAAAGCGGCGTTTGGGCTGACTAAGCAGAAATACGAAAAAAACCAGCGACTCCAGAGCCTGTTAGAGAAGTTCTTTGGCTTATTACGGGCGCTGCGCTAAGCTTTGATCAGCACCGAAGCGCTCGGAACTAGGAGTAAAGTCAGCGTCATGCACTGGTTATTAACTGGGCCATTGAGTGTTGAAGAAATCACAGTTGCGATCGCGGGTCTCCCAGCATCGTTGCAAGGCACCAAGTTGGTGCAGCTGTCCGACTTGCACTATGATGGTTTGCGGCTTTCGGAAGATATGTTAGCACAAGCGATCACAGCCAGCAACGAGGCTGAACCAGACTTGGTTGTATTGACCGGCGACTATGTAACGGACGACCCAGCCCCGATTCATCAGTTGGTACTACGACTCAAACACCTGCAAAGTCGCGCTGGCATCTATGCCGTACTGGGCAATCATGATATTTATTACCGCCAATCAAAAGCAGAAATAACAGATGCCCTGACTAAAATTGGCATTCACGTTCTCTGGAATCAGATCGCCTATCCACTGGGACAAGCATTACCACTGGTAGGACTAGCTGACTATTGGTCACGCGAGTTTAATCTAACACCAGTGATGAGTCAGCTGGATGCCGAGACACCCCGGATTGTGTTATCCCACAACCCAGATACTGCCGAGCTGTTGAAAAAATGGCGGGTAGATTTACAACTATCAGGCCATACTCATGGCGGTCAGATTCTGATTCCAGGAGTTGGGCCAGCACTGGCATGGTATAAGAAGTTCCGCCGCAGCAGTCCTAAACAGGTGCGGCGTTGGGTGCCATTCATGCAAAAAGAATGTACCAAAGTGGTGCGACATTGGGAATGGGCGCAGGGGTTCCATCAGGTAGGAACAAACCAGTTGTATATCAATCGCGGACTGGGAACCTATCCACCGGGACGCTTATTCTGTCCGCCAGAAGTGACCGTAATCACGCTGGTTGCGAAGTCACTTCCCTGCCTAGACCAAGAACTTCCTACCTAGTTGTTCTCAGACGATTAACCCGCCGAGCTACCAGGGTGAAGAATCAGCAGCTTACGGCGGGTTATGAATGATGGGATTGATGTGACATCCTCCCCACCCTGCCCTAAAAGGGCGAGGATGGGGCTTCTCACCTCGCGATGAGATTTTCCTAGTTACTTCCTTGCGGAATTTCGCCACTTGCCTAGATGTAGCCTTTTGACTTGCATCCCCGGCAGCCCGACTGCATAGGCACTTTCGATTCCGCCGAGTCCCGGCGTACTAATCAAGACAAGCAATTCTCGAACTTTGGAGGTTCCGACTTGTGTCTACCTTTCACTCTCAATCGACGGGCTGCTAGACCATTTGTCTAATCCCATACCTTGGTTACCATGTCAACTACTATTGGCAACCTAATCTCTGGAGAGATTGGAGATTCGTTATGCTCATCTCCGGTGCTATCCATCCCCAAGATAGCGAAGCGCGAGGATGGGGAATTCCGCACTTCAGGTTAAACTAATTAAAACTCCAGATAGATAAATCAACTATGGTGGACTAAACTCGCAATCTACCTTGTCTGACTTGTGCATGAAACCAAAGGCGGAGACCACTTACTTCAGATGCTACAACACTGAGGCATTACGAGGTGATTAGAGCAGGAGGCACAGGCGCTAATCTAAAAGATTTGTTTTGTGTGACTGTTTTGTGCCTGCTTTTAAATTAGCATCAGCTTCCCAGCAGGAAACCATTAATTTAATAAAGTTTATGAGCGTTTATTTTTTGCAATATTTACCAAAATCTTTTAACTATTTTTTGTTTTTCTCGGAGTATGATTTGCTACCAGTGATTATTAAACAGATGTTCGCAAACTCTTGGCTTTGTTGACAGGGATAAAACGGCATGGCTACCAAAATCCGCTCCTACAGAAAAATACAAAGAATCCGTCTAATACATCGCCAACAAAAGTGGACGCTTACCACTCAGGGATGGGGAGTTGTTCTGCTATCTGCCGCCACTTTCATCATTTTTACGATTACTCATATCCATCCATTTCTTGCCGTAACTTCTCCCGTCAAGGCCGATGTATTGGTCGTTGAGGGATGGTTACCAGACTACGCACTAAAACAAGCGCTCACTGAATTTGAAAGCGGCGACTATCGCCGACTAATTACCACGGGAGGCCCCTTAGAAAAGGGGTATTATCTGATTCAATACAAGAACGCTGCTGCACTTTCGGCAGCAACTTTGAAGGCACTGGGTTTGGAAAAAGAGAAGCTGGTAGTCGTTCCTGCTCCTGGAGTTATCAAAGACCGTACCTATGCATCTGCTGTGGCATTAAGTCAGTGGTTATCAACTTCAGACTTAAAGATAAAATCAATCAATCTTTATACGTTTGACGCCCATGCGCGTAGAACCTGGCTGCTCTTTAAAAAAGCACTTGGTTCAAAAATTAAAGTCGGTGTAATTGCCGCAGAAACGCTAGATTATGAGGCAAATAAGTGGTGGAGTTCTAGCGCAGGTGTGCGAGAAGTCATTGATGAAGCCATAGCTTATATTTATGCGCGTTTGTGGCTTTTATAGTCTTTAGCGCGCAGCTTCCTCCCATGAGCCGGTGCGTTCGAGCAGGGGCGAGTAATCGGGGGCGGACCAGCGCAGCGGCAAGCCACCTTCGACCCGGCGCCCGTCGGAGATATGGAAGCGGATTAGCCGCTCGGCACCGGCAAAGGCGCGGATTTCATCGCCCTCCCAAACAACCTCGGCCGTGCCAGTCAGGTAAAGCAGATTGCCGCGGTCGAAGTCAACGAAAAGTAAACCAGCGCGCGGATCAAGCGCCAAATTGCCAATCGTATTGAAGTAAAAGTTGCCGACGAAGTCGGGAAAGGTGAGCGTGTGGTCGTCATCAATGCGCACGAAGCCCGGCTTGCCGCCGCGATGCGAGACGTCGACTCCCTTAGCAGCGCTGGCCTCGTCCCCGTGAAACGCCGTCGCAATGAAGAAGGTGTCGGATGCGGCGATCATGGCGCGTTCAGGCTCTCCAAAAACCTCTATCCGATGCAGCGGCTTGGGTGTGGCGAGATCATCCGCACCATTGGTCAGTTCGAACATGCGCGCTTGGATGTATTGTGGACAGTTGCCGAAGCTCTGGCCAACTTTAATAGCGAAGCCGTCCGGGCCGTTTGCCGTGACTGTTCCGTTCATGCGATTGCGTCGGCGGGTGTGCAGTTCGATACCGAGCAAGCCGATGTCCACGCCATCGAAGAGCGTCTCCGATAATGGATCGCCGAAGAGCGGCCTGGTTGCCACACGCAAGGTGCACTCGTCGGGCGTGGAGAGGAAGCCCCTAGCACCGACCAAAAGCGAAGCCCATGGGCGACCATACGCATCAGCTGTTCCGGCGATCAGGAAAGGGAGTTGAGCGTAAAACTGCCGGTGTTGCTTGGGCAGATAATCGCGGATCGCACGCCTTCCCTGCCGGTCTATCCTATCGCGCACACCAAGGCGCTCCTGAATCGCGATCTCGCCAGCATGGAAAGGTGATTCTTCTCTTGACCATCCTGGCTCCGTCATCGCGGTTTCCTCATCGCGTGGGCACTCGCCCATCGTCTTATCCATCTCTGTAATGTGCTTTCAGTAACAGATTCTTTTATACAGCCAAAAGTAAACTACCTGCGCGACTACAATCTGAGTGTCATTAAAGGCGACTAACCCATGAACAGAAAGGTCATAGGAATCCTGGGGTTTATTTCCCTGTTTGTTTTGAGTGTTTATCTATTCACTTTCAAATCGACTACGGCTAGTGCAACCCTAGCGGTAGCTAATGCAACACCGCCTGTGGCTAGTGCGACATCGTTCGTAGCTCAAACCAACTCTCCAGTTCAAAATACCCTTCCCAATATAGTCGTTCTGGCAACTGGTGGTACAATTGCCGGTGCAGGGGCTACCTCCACAACTACAGTTGGATATACTGCCGCTAAAGTGGGAATAGAAAAGCTTCTGAGTGCAGTACCTGAAATTCATAAAGTAGCCAACGTTAAGGGCGAACAAGTCTTCCAAATTGCCAGTGAAAACATGACCAACGCCAATTGGCTGGTACTGGCAAAACGAGTCAATACCTACTTGGCATCTAAAAATGTGGATGGCATCGTGATTACTCACGGCACCGACACGCTTGAAGAAACGGCTTATTTCCTCAATTTAGTGGTAAAAAGCCCTAAACCTGTTGTCCTAGTTGGTTCTATGAGACCTCCCACTGCCCTAAGTGCCGATGGACCAATAAACCTCTATAATTCTGTGATTCTAGCAGGTAGCCAAGAAGCTAGAGGCAAGGGGGTGTTGGTTTGTCTAAATGATGTAATTAATGGCGCACGTGATGTTACCAAAACTAACACAACGCTTGTCGATACCTTCCGCACTCCTGAACTTGGCTATCTGGGTTATATGCAAGCTGGTGTTCCTCATATCTACAGGCAATCTACGCGTCGACATACTACAGAAAGTGAATTTGATGTTTCCCAACTCAATCAACTGCCGAGAGTGGATATTGTGTACGGCTATGCCAACAATAGCCGCGTGATGGTAGATGCTGCTGTTGGAGCAGGTGCTAAGGGAATCGTCCATGCTGGTACAGGCGATGGCAGTCTGTCTAACGAGGTCAAACAAGGACTAATCGATAGCCAAAAAAAAGGGGTGGTGATTGTGAGAAGTTCTAGGACTGGGAACGGCATTGTAGCCCGTAACGGCGAAGCGAATGACGACAAACTGAATTTTGTGGCGTCGGACAACCTGAACCCGCAAAAGGCTCGCATCCTGCTGACGCTGGCGTTGACAAAAACTAATGACCCGAAAGTCATTCAAGAAATGTTCTACAAATACTAATTGATGCTGGCTGTGGAAACACCATGGGTCACGAAGTCACAAAATACCTGGAGGCAGCTGGTATCCGCTTTGTCCGCATCCTCTGGTGCTTACCATGGCAACGCGATTGCACCACCAAACTTCCGCATTTCCGCAAAGAATTGCCCTTGTGCACCGCCCTCGGGAAGGGTTGCCAGGTAAATCGCCGTTTCCGCACCTTCGTCGGCGGTAAAGGGTGCATCTCCACCACCCATGTCTGTCTTCATCCAACCTGGTGAGTAGGCATTGACGAGGATGTTGGTTCCCTTGAGTTCCTTCGCCAAAATTGCCGTAAACCCGTTCAGCCCGATCTTTGATAAACGATAGGACGGTGCTAGGGGGTAGTAGTCATTGCCCATTGTTGCTAGCGTTGCCATCTCTGTGGAGACATTTACAATCCGACCATAGTTGTTCTGCTTCATCAGGGGCAGCAGGGCTTGGGTGATGCGAGCGACTGCCAGCACATTCGTTGAAAATGTCGAAAGCATTGTCTCCAGGCTAACACTCATGAGACTTGCTTCTTCAGGTTGGGCAGTTGGGTTCACCCCCGCATTGTTGACGAGAATATCGGCTCGACCGTAAGTCTGTTGGAGCCAGATAGTGAAAGACTGGACGCTTTCATCACGCGTGACATCCAGGCGATGGTAGTCCGTTTCAATTCCTTCCTGGCAAAGACGGCTTTGGGCTGCCAAACCATCTTGTTCGTTTCGACTGGTTAGCACTACACGCACGCCTTCCACTTGCGCCAGTTTCCGTGCAATCGCATAGCCTAACCCCTTATTACTACCTGTGACAACGGCAATGCGTTTTTGAGTCGTCATCTTGAATATCCTCCATTCCTGTGTCTGTTGTCTCTCACTTTAACTAGGGCAACAGGATTGAACAAGACGCTTCTCGGCTGCCTGGCAGACACGCTGCCATAGAAAATATTCCTGTCGATAATCGCCAATAACACCAATGTTGATCACTTTCATACATTCGTGACAATTTAAGACAGAATCGCGTTTGTCAATAAGCAATTTTGCTTAAATTAATCGGCTGCTCAAGGTGTCGGGGTATGAACCGGATGCATGTAAAAACAGGACTACCGCACCTAGAACTTAATCCGCTACTGGATTCAGGCAGATAGACGCTCCCCATCTCGTGACAAGCTTTGCTCTGCCTAAAGTTTAGCCATGCGTTTTTTTCGTAAGTCTCTTTTTTAAGAAGTATCGACAATGACCTAGAGGAAAATCCTCTAACTCTCCAAACACTTCGTACCCCAAGTGCTTGTAAAACTCAGGAGACTGGAAGCTGTAAGTAAATACATATGCATTACAGCAGCCATTAACACGCCTCCTGAACTTGCCATTGATTCCGACACGGTTCATTCACGCTCGGTATCGCTTTGATGGGTACGCTACTTGCCAACGATATCCGGGGGAGCATCTGTAATTCTGGGATGGTGGCGGCTGTTGGTGGAGAATTGCATCGTGTGTCCAACCAAATTGCGCTCGGTGATGTGACTAGTGCTGTTAAGGCAATACCTGTAGAGCTGCAAGCACAGTTTATCCCTGTTGCTAACGCCAGTTTCCTGCATGGGCTAAACTTGATCATTTTAGTAGGCACCCTGATTGCGTTCGGGGGAGCGGTTAGTACATTCGCGATCAGCCGTCGTCGTTATCTACATTAGCTGCCAAATCACTGATATGGAAAACTCCCGACCCGACATCGACCGTCAGTTGCGCGTAGCCGTCTATACAGATGCCCCCGGCATCGGGGGCGCGGAGATCAGCCTTGGTCACCTAATTGCGAACGTGTCGGACGATATCGACGTGACGGTGCTCGGCACCTCCCAGCTCGTCGTCGACGCGATCGCTGCCCGGCGTCCGCAGGCGTCGCGTCTAGTGCTGCGCGCGACGGGTTTCCGGGCGGCGACGGCGCACCTCACGGCGCTGAAACGGCTGCATCCCGACGTGGTGCACGTTAACCTCTGCACGCCTTGGGCGGGCGCGACAGGTCTCGCTGCGGCGCTGATGTTGCCCGGCGTTCGCGTCGTGCGCGTTGACCAACTGCCGCTACGCACCACGGACGCGCTCGAACTGTGGCGCACCCGGGCGCTGTCGCTGCGAGTCGATGCACACGTCGCGGTCGGCGAGGCGAGCGCGCGGCGGATGGAGGACTTCTACGCGCTAGGTCGCGGCACGGTTCTCTCAGTGCCTAACTGCGTACCCGACATCGCGGGCGCTCCCACGCCGCCGACAGTGCAGCCCGATGGACAAATCGTCGTCGGCAGCGTCGGCCGTCTCGACCTCATGAAGGCCCATGACGTTCTACTCCGGGCGATCGCGCAGGTCGATGGAGTGCGAGTCGTCATCCTCGGGGAGGGTGCGCAACGCTCGGCGCTGGAGAAACTCGCGGTCGATCTTGGAGTGAGCAACCGAATCGACTTGCCAGGCTGGGTGGATGACCCCCGCGCTCACCTGCCGGAGTTTGACGTCATAGCCCTACCCTCTCGGTCGGAGGGCTTTCCGCTGGCAGTCGTTGAGGCGATGCTTGCTGCCCGCCCTGTCGTCGCCACCCGCGTTGGCAGTGTCGCCGAGGCGGTGGTCGACGGCAAAACCGGGTTCTTGGTCGACAGAGACGATGTCGACAGCCTAGCTACGGCGTTACGCCGCCTGCGCGACGACCCGGCACTGCGTGCCCGCCTCGGTTGGCGCGGTCGGGAAGTGGCGATCGCCCGCTTCACCGTCGAGCATATGGTTGCAAGCTACGAGCGCCTCTGGCACAAGGTATTAGCCGCCCCGCCAACCCCCCGGTTTCGCGTCCCACACCCCCGCGCCTAAGCATGACCATTTCGACGATTCGAAATAGTCCTTGTTTCGGGATAAGCTCTAAGTAGCGCTCGGACACGATGGATAGGGGATCTGATGGGGTTATGAAGAATGAAACCTGTTTTGGATGCTCAAGTGTCCGAGTCTATATGTCAAGCTTCCTGGTATTTAGCGCCTACGTTGCGATTACCGTAGCGGCTTTCTCGCAGTCCGGCTGCATGCGCGAAAAAACGAAAAAGATCGTCGGATTTTCGCAGACAGAGAACATCGGCCCGTGGCGCGTCGCCGAAACGAATAGCATCAAGGACGAAGCCGCCAAGCGCAAGGCAACTTACGATTTCCTGATGACGGACGCGCAGGGGCAGACTTCGAAGCAGTTCGCCGACATCGAGGATCTCATCGCACGGCGAGTCGACGCCATATTCCTCGCGCCACGCGAGTATGAGGGGCTCACGCCAGCTCTCGAAGCGGCGAGAGCGGCAAAAATACCGGTGTTTCTCATCGACCGTGAAGCTGCGGGAAGACCGGGCGAGCACTTCGTCAGCTTTCTCGGGTCGGATTTCATCGCCCAAGGCCGCCGCGTTGGCGAATGGCTGGCCCAGGCGACCAACGGCAAGGCGTCCATCGTGGAACTCACCGGAACGGCGGGTTCGTCGGTTGCAATTGATCGGGCTAAGGGGTTTCGCAACGCCATCGGCAGTTATCCCAACATGAAGATCATCGCCACGCAGACGGCGGATTTTTCGCGGGCCGCGAGCCAGCGCGTAATGGAAAATATCATCCAGGCCAAGGGAACCGACATCACCGCGGTGTATGCTCACAACGACGAAATGGCATTGGGCGCCATCCAGGCTCTCAAATCCGCAGGCATGAAGCCCGGCAAGGATGTGATGGTCGTTTCAATCGACGGCGAGAAAGCCGCGCTCAAGGCGGTTATCCACGGCGAACTTGGCGTGAGTGTCGAGTCAAACCCGCGTTTTGGCCCACTTGTTTTCGCCACGATGGAGAAGTATTTTGCTGGCGAGAAGATTCCTCCTAAGATCATTCTCAAGGACAGACTCTTCGACGTGACCAACGCCAAGGATTTCGTGCATGAAGCATACTAGGTAGTTCCCGTCCTAAAATAGAGAAAAGATAGCCAGGAACTATCCTGAGCCTTGACGATGGAGAAAGAAGATTACTATGGTGCGAGGCGAAGGATCTCCACCATCAGCAATCAGGACAAAAACTAGGTAAGGTCGATGAATCAGGCGACTCGAACTGTCCTGCGCATGACGGACATAAAGAAAAGTTTTTCCGGCGTGCCGGCTCTCTGGGGTGTCGATCTCGAACTGAAGGCGGGCGAGATTCATGCGTTGGTCGGCGAGAATGGCGCTGGTAAATCGACGCTGATCAAGATCATGACGGGAGCCTACCGACGGGACTCGGGCGTGATAGAGTACGGCCAGGGTTCCGTTGCATTCAAGAACCCGACCGAAGCGCAGGCGGAAGGCATCGTAGCCGTCTACCAGGAGATCCAGCTCGTGGGTTTCCGAACCGTTGCCGAGAATATTTTTCTTGGCAGGGAGCCGCATCGCCTCGGCATCATCGACAGACGGCGCATGAACACCGGGGCGGCCGAGATCCTGAAGCGCCTGGGGTTGCATATCGACCCGCGCTCGGTGGTTGGTTCGCTCAATATCGCCCATCGCCAGATGGTGGCGATCGCGCGCGCCATATCCTTTGGCGCGCGGGTGCTCATCCTCGATGAACCCACGAGTTCGCTTACGGAAACCGAGGTCTGTGTTCTTTTTGACGTCATGCGTCGACTAAAGTCGGAAGGGACGTCTATCGTTTACGTCAGCCACCGTTTCGAAGAACTCTACGCCGTGTGCGATCGCGTGACGGTTCTGCGTGATGGGCGCAACATCGTGACGCAGTCGCTGGCTACGCTCAATCGCCTGGATCTCGTCTGTCATATGCTGGGCCGCAAGCCCGATGAGGTGAGCACATGTGTCACGGCGTTCGCGGTCCTAAAGCAAAACGCGGCAGGTCGGCCAGTGCTGCTGCAGGCGGAAGCTCTCAAATATCAGAACCGCAAGGGCGGCGTCTCAATTGAAGTGCGGCATGGCGAAATCGTCGGGCTTGCGGGTTTGCTCGGCTCTGGTCGAAGCGAAACGGCGCGCGCTCTGTTCGGGGCCGAACCACTTTACGGTGGAACCGTAAAGCTCGAAGGTAACCTTCTCTCCCTGCGTAGTCCCCATGACGCTATCGACGCGGGGATGGCTTTCCTCTCAGAGGACCGCAAGGCGGACGGCATCATCCCTGAGCTTTCGGTGCGCGAAAACCTCACGCTCGCCGCACTACCGGCCCTGACGCAATGGGGCATCGTTTCCAGGAAACGACAGGGCGAGCTCGTCGACCGTTTCATGCAGCGTCTTGGCATCAAGGCGACCAGCGCCGAGCAGAAGATCCACGAACTCTCGGGCGGCAATCAGCAGAAGGTCCTTCTCGCACGATGGCTGTGCAAGAACACGAAACTTCTTCTCCTCGACGAGCCGACTCGCGGTATCGACGTTGGTGCAAAGGGCGAGATCCAGCGGCTCATCGCCGAACTGGCGGAGCAGGGGCTCGGGGTTCTGATGATTTCATCGGAAGTGGAAGAGCTAGTTGAAGGCTCACAGCGCGTCGTCGTCCTGCGTGACGGGCGGTCAGTCGCGGAACTCAGTGGCGAGCAGAAGAACACTCAGGCAATTCTGCGCGCCATGGCGGAAGGCGCAGATCGTAGGGAAGCCGTCGGTGGATGGTGTGACACAGAGCAAGACGCAAATGGATAGCAAGAAGCCCGGTTCGGGTTGGCGAACCCTGTGGAACCCGAACTTCGGCGCACCTGCGGCGCTCCTGATTCTCTATGTTGCGAACGCCGTCTTTACTCCGCGTTTCGCTACGGTTAGCAACACCCTGAACATGTTGCTCCAGGTATCCACGACGATGTTCGTTGCCGTCGGGATGACGTTCGCCATTGCCTCGCGTGGCATCGACCTCACGGTCGGCTCCACCATGGCACTGGTTTCAGTCATTGTGGCATTGCTCATCAATCAGGGGATGGCGGTCGCCATTCCGGCCGCCTTGGGCGGCGCCCTGTTGATTGGCCTTCTCAACGGCTTTCTCATCTCACGTCTGAAACTTCAGCCCTTGATCACCACCCTGGCGGCTCTGGTCATGTGGCGTGGGGTCGCTCAGGTCGTCGGGGACGGTCAGCTCGTTCCCTTTGTCCATCCCACGTTCGAAGCGCTCGGAAAGGGCTATCTCGGGTTCATCCCGATTCAGGTTGTGATTGCGGGAGTCGTCATTGCGTCCGCGTTCTTCTGTATCCGATACACGCTTTTCGGGCGTCATCTCGTCGCGGTCGGCGGCAACGAGGAGGCCGCACGGCTCGCGGGCATCCGTGCGGAGCGTGTGAAATACATCGTCTATATGATTAGCGCCCTGCTTGCCGCGCTGGCCGGGCTCGTCGAGACGGCCAGGCTCGGCATGGGCGATCCCGGCAAGGTCGGTGTCAACGCGGAATTCGATGCCATCGCTGCCGTTGTTGTTGGCGGCACGCCCTTCTCCGGTGGCCGCGCGAACGTGTTCGGGACTGTTGTGGGAGCCCTGATCATGCAAGTGATCTCCACGAGCTTCAACATGCTCCTCATTCCGTTCACCTGGTCGTTGGTTTTGAAATCCGTAATCATTCTTTTCGCTGTTTTTCTGCAGCGTCCTAAGGAGGTTTAAAGCGTCATGGCTACCACAAAGTCTCTTGCGCTTGCGGGCATGCGGTTCTCGCGCCGGATCGCTCTGCTCCTCACCTCGCAGGGCGCGCTGCTCCTGCTCCTTAGTTTGGCTCTGTTCGCATCGTTTCGTTATGAAACCTTCCTGACGCCTCTTAACCTCATGAACATCATGCGACAGAACAGCATGCTCGCGATCATGGCGCTGGGCATGACCGTCGTGATCCTGAGCGGGGGAATCGATCTCTCTGCGGGCGCCCTCGTTGCTCTGGGCGGCGTCGTCGCAGCAATGCTCGCCGGACAGGGGAGCCTCGTGGCAATCGTCGGCGGCATTGCAAGCGCCACCTTGCTCGGTGTGGTAAACGGTCTTCTCGTGTCCCGCGTGAGGCTCCAGCCGTTCGTTGTTACGTTATTCACCGCGAACGCTGCGCGCGGGCTGGCGCTGAGCATCACCGAGGAGAAGTCGATTGCCGTATCATCGGCAGCCTCGGGACTTGTTTGGCTGGGCAGGGGGTTCATTGGTCCCGTCCCTGTCCCCGTGCTTATGGTTGCGCTCCTGTATTTCGCAGCCTGGTTCATGCTGCACAGGAGCCTATTAGGGTTGCACATGTTCGCGGTCGGCGACAACGAGGAGGCATCCCGGCTTATGGGCGTGAACCCGGACCAGGTGAAGCTCGCGGCCTACACTATAAGCGGTCTGCTTTCAGGGCTTGCCGGTGTCGTTCTCGCGGGCCGTCTAGGGGCGGGTCAGCCTGTGGCCGCCCTTGGCTGGGAGACGGATGCCATAGCCGCGGCCGTCATGGGAGGAACGTTTCTCGGAGGGGGGCAGGGGAGCGTGTTTCCAACGCTTGCCGGTGTCCTTCTGCTGGGAATGATGTACAACCTTCTGAATCTTGAGGGGACTATTACCCCGTGGTGGCAGCTCGTGCTCCGCGGCGGCTTTCTGCTTCTGGTCGTGATCTTCCAGCAGCGCATCGCGCAGAGGAAGCGGAAAAGCCTCCCGTGAGGAGGCTGTGAACTACGCGAGCGGCCGTTGGCAGATATCGCAGCTATTGCCAGATCGCGCCCCTATCTCATCTACCAATCAAAGGTGCGATGCCCCAAGAGGCGGTGATCGGTGCGATCGCAACCATCTTGTCATCTGTATCAACCGTTACCCGTGCCAGCCCAAACTGCTCAATCACCCAAGCATTCGTGGTTAGGTGGGTACTGATCTGGGCCACCCGGTACTGACTGCTCTTTGACGCCAAAGCAGCTGGTAACAGCAACTGATCCGCCAAATGAACATCTACTGGTGCGCCAGTTTTATGGAACTCCAATAGTTCCTCACAAGCGATCTGGGCTACTTTTTCAGCTGGCAACCCTACACGCCCCAAGGCACTAAACCCAGCCCAGCTGTTCTCGTACTCAGCTGTGAGAAAGATACCCGCCCCCGGTGCGACACCCCGCGATCGCAACGGCTGCACAGCGGCTTTAAGGTGAGCTTGATGCAACAGGTTCTCTGCACGACTCGCCATCCGTTGGGGAATGTGGGAAGGGAGTTCCGTAACCACCGCCAGTCCCCGCACCTGCCGCAAATCGCCGCGCTCCGACAAATTAAGACCGCCTAGAGTACTGCCACCGCTCACTCGCAGCTGCACTTCTCCCCCGCCTTGCGGATACCACCCCCAAGCGCGTAGCCTCACCTCAGCCTGCACCCCCATCCGGCTCAGCATGGGCAGGTAGACTTGTTCGATGTAAGTGAGTGAGGGGCTAAAGGTGACATGAGTACCCCCCCGCAGCGTCACCTCCGAGTCACCATTTGCTAGCGCCAGAGGCAAAAGGATAGTTTGCAAAACGAGCGTGACTGCGCCAGCTGAACCCCCTTCCCGCGCTTCTGTGACATCGAAGGTATATTGTCCCGCCTGGGCAGAGCCACCAGGAATAAACTCCAGTGTCATCGACCCCAGGGCATCCCCCCGCACCGAACCCTGACAGATTGCGGCAGCTGCCCGAACAGCAGTCAGATGTTGGGCAGCTAATCCGGGCTTCTGACGTCCCGCCCGAATGCGATCAATGTGTACTGGTTGACCAGTGATTATGGCAAGGCTAAGCGAGGTGCGGAGAACCTGCCCCCCTCCTTCTCCGTAGGCTCCGTCAATTTGAATCATAGGGGAGTGTTACCGTTCCACCTACTTCCCATTTTACAAGGTTAATTTATGCTCGTGGCATAAGCATATATAAAGTATTTATTAGGCTCTCGGGATGATAACTTTTGCCATAATCAAGCAAATATGATATATAAGGGCGTTTATGTCTAATACTAGGTCGTTAGTCGTTAATCTAGCCAAAGAACACCTGACTGAAGACCAGCATAGGCAGATTGTTGAGCGTCCACCTATGCTTTCTTGCTTAGCCTGCAATGGTCTCTATTTTGGTGAATATCACGAGCCTTTTTTGGAGACACCCGAACATTCACATCCGCAACATGAAATCGTCACGCTGCACTTTCAGGAATCCACTCAAGTGGAATGGATGATTGAAGGTCGCATTCAGAATACATCAATTGTGGATAGTTCGGTCTGTGTTTTTCCGGCTCACTCGACCCATCGGGCATTCTGCCAGACAGCAGGCAGTTTCTCACTCTTAACATTGGATCTGGCTCAAATTGCATCCGTTGCTTATGAAGATGTGAAAGTGAAGCAAATTGAACTGATTCCTCAAGTCAATGTTTTCGATCCAGTGGTTCATCACATCGAACAATTGCTGAGGCTAGAACTTCAAAGCAGCGAATTTAGCAATCATGTGTACGTTGACTCACTCGCTACAGCACTTTCAATTCACTTAATTCGAAAGTATGCGACTCAGCTACCAAAGCAGCGCGAGTTTTTAACTGGGTTAACACACCATCAACTGCGAAATGTACTCGAATACATTCAGGCACACTTGGAGGAAAACATGACGTTAGATGCGATCGCTCAAGTCGCGGGGATGAGCCGCTATCATTTCATTCGCCGCTTCAAGCAAACGATGCACTCCTCGCCGTATCAATACTTGATTCAGCAACGCCTCGAACAAGCAAAGCATTTGCTCCTCGGATCGCATTTATCGATAGCAGAAATTGCGATCGCATGTGGATTTGCCAATCAAAGCCATCTCACCAAGCACTTTAAACAGCGAGTGGGAATCACGCCGCAAATATTCCGCAAAGCAACACAGCAATAATCGACAATAATCGCAACAATGTGAAAGACTTGGTTATTCAAGTCTCATATTCTGAGTGGTAAGGATTGAATTAGCTGAACCAAGGAGATATACATGACTGCTGGTAATGCAAAGACGGCTGAACCCTCATTGAGCCATTTGGTGGTGCCTGAGCGCCTGTTCGCTCAAACACCCCTCGTTACTGCTGACGGAGAAACCATTACGGCTGAAGACCGCTTTGCGCTCATGGATTTGATTCACCGCTTTGAATGGTGTGTTGGCTCACGGCACAAGGAGGCTTTCACGACTCTATTTGCAGATGACGCTGTGTTTGATCATGCAGTGGGTTATGCCCGTGGGAAACAGGAAGCCGTTGATCTCGCTTGGACAGTTCCATCCTACGGGTTACGTCATCTGTTCGCAAACCACGTGCCGTTTATCGATGAACAAGGTCGTTTGTGCATGATCAGCCACATTCTGGTCATTCAAGCGGTTTCAGAACAACCAGTGTCCGTTCCCTTTCCAGCGATCCTTGATCAAGGAATCACTCGTTGGGTCTTTCAAAAACAGAACGGTGTCTGGAAGTTCGCTGAAATTGTGTTTGAGCAGCACAAACTAGCTGCCTTTGTCGGCGCACCAGAATCGCTGTACCGAGCGATGGCTCAAACTCCTGCACAGCGTGCCGCTGATCGTGCTACTGCAAGCTAAACCCAGAAAATCACACCAATGTCCCAACAACCCTTCGCGCACCTCGTAATTCCCAAAGAGGTTTTTGCTCGCGCTGAACTGATCACGCGGGATGGATATCGCCTCACTTCTGATGATCGACTCGACATCATGCAACTTCCCGCCGTGTTTGAATGGACGCTCGGCTCACAAAACTTTGATGCGATCGCTGACCTTTACACCGACGATATCATCATTGATCACGCACTTGCATTTGCTCAGGGGAAGGCAGCAGCGCTCGACCTTGCCCGCAGTGACAAGATTCCAACCTACGGTCTACGTCACCAGTTTTCTAACCACGTTGTATTCATTGACCAGAACGGAAATCCGGCTTGTATTAGCTATCTGAATGCACCACAGATGGTGTCAGAACAACCTACAACCGCTAACCTTCCAGCCATTTTTGCCCACTTAATTCTCGTCGATGTTGTCCGTAAGGAAAACGGTAAGTGGAGGTTTGCCCACCGGATTTTTGATCAGTTGAGGATTGCCGACTACGCAGGTTTAGATGAAGCGACTCGCCAACAGATAGCAAGAACACAAGCTGAGCGTGCCGCAAGCAACGGCAGACTGTCTGCCTAGCCTTTGCCAATCGCCTCTTGTACAAAACGATTCAAGCAAGAAACCATGACAGCAAAATTAGTTGATAAAGTGGCGATCGTCACTGGCGCATCATCGGGGATTTCTCGGAAGCCTTGCGGCAGGAAGTTTCTGCAAATCACATTCGAGTCACAATAATTGATCCTGGATTAGTTGCGACCGACTTACCTCAGCACATCACGAATTCTGATGCTAAAAAATCAGCCGCTAAACAGTACCTGTCGGTCAAAAACCTAGATGCCCAAGACATTGCTTCGGCAATTGTGTATGCCGTAACCCAACCTGACCATGTCAACGTTAATGAAATCTTAGTTCGACCGACTGAACAAGTGACGATGTAATTGTGAACACTATTCTACGGATATCAGCCCATGTTAACACAATTAAGCTCAGATAATGCGATGTAGGCGTTTGTTGGATAAGGGCGAACAAGGTGGTCAGCGTAAGCCTTGACAGGTGAAAGCAGCCCAGTACTGCGGGTGCGAGAAGGGGTGAGGCTCTTGGCAAAAGCGCTTAAGACTCTCTTTTCCACTATGGATGCGTTTACCGATTGCATTGCGGCGTTTGTACTCTTGCTCTACCAGGATGCACCGGATTCAAAGGTTTTTTTTTGGTATCGAGAAGGAACACTTTGCTCATAACGAGCCTCCATTTCTAGTTATGAGGCTAGAGCGCCAGTCCAGTAAAAGTAGTTGACAAAAGGTACAGTTTTTGCACAGGCTAAAGGAACGAGAGTGTGGTATCAGGAGTATATAAAGATGCGTCCCTCAGTCTGGAACCCTCCAATTAAATTATCACTAAGTACAGCTCATCATTGAAGGGGGTCGGAAATTCTGGGAGTATAGGTCTGTAGGTTAAACAGCATATTTCCCATGCGTGGACGTACCTCTAGCATCAAAATTGAACTGACATGTGAGCAACGAG
>JAABUZ0100003367.1_pt1 | contig 23867 bp, 25 predicted proteins | sample 5562091 | NCBI WGS metagenome assembly JAABUZ01 (sample SAMN12813069, study PRJNA571459) | rock metagenome | isolation source: Antarctica rocks | place: Antarctica: Victoria Land, Linnaeus Terrace sud | collected 2015-12-21
CTCGCAGGGAGCGAGTGGGATGTGGATCGAAAACGGCGAACTGGCGTTTCCGGTGGAGGAGATTACGATTGCCGGGAACTTGAAGGAGATGTACAAGAACGTGGTGGCGGTGGGGAGCGATCTGGAGTGGCGTGGGGCGAGTGCGGTGCCGACGATTCGGGTTGAGGGGATGATGGTCGCGGGGGGTTGAGCGAGCTTGAGCGCGAAAGGCGTGGGAGCTTCACTTTTGAGTTAAGGCATTTCGTCGGGTGGTCGATATGGTTCTTACGGGGAAGGCCGGGGAGCGATGGCGGCGACTAGAATTTCGGGTATGGCGGCGGGATTTCAGTTCGGGCATGAGGTTGGGTTTGAGCCGGGCCGGGCGCGGGAGATTTTGCGTGGTGTGCCGGAGGGGCCGGGAGTGTTTGCGCTCTATGGGCATGCCGAAGGGGACCAGCCGTATGTGACGCGGGCGGCGAATCTGCGGCGACGAGTGGCTCGGCTGGTGGATTCGCCGGAGACGCTGGGTGCGGACGGGCTGCCGGTGATGTCGAAGCGGCTGAATCTCCGGGAGCGGGTGGGACGGATTGCGTGGGCGGTGACGGGATCGGAGTTTGAGTCGCTGCTGGTGCTGTACCGGGCGACGGCGGGAATCTTCGGGTACGCGGAGGCGAGGCGGCGGTTGAAGCTGCGGACGCCATATTGTCTGCGGTTGACAATGGACCATGCGCACCCGCGGGTGTATTCGACGAATCGGCTGTCCGTTGGGAGGAATGGGCGCGGTCTGGCGCGGACCTATGGACCGTTTCCCTCGCGGGTGGCGGCGGAGCGGTACTGCGATGCGGTGCTGGATCTGTTCAAGCTGCGGCGGTGCTGGGAGGATCTCCAGGTGTCGCCGGAGCATCCGGGATGCGCGTATGGGGAGATGAAAAAGTGTCTGGCTCCGTGCAAGATGGCGTGCACGGGGGAGGCGTATGCGGAGGAGGCGCGGGGGGTGGAGGCATTCTTTCGGACGCGGGGGGAGAGCCTGCTGGCGGGGATCGGGGCGGAGCGGGAGCGGGCCTCGGAGGAGATGAATTTCGAGCGGGCGGCGGAGCTGCATGCGAAGTACGAGAAGGTGAAGGCGGCGGCCGGGCTGGCGGATGAGCTGGTGCGACCGGTGCCGGAGTTGCGAGCAGTCATAATGCAGGCGGCGGGGCATGATCCAGCGGTAGGTGGTGAGCGGATGGAAGAGGCGGCGGTGTTTCTGCTGGAGCGTGGGTTTCTGCGAGGGCCGGAGCGAATGAGCACGCTGGGGGTGAGGGCGGTGCGGGAGCAGACGAGCGTGGGGTCGAGCCTTTTTGCGCAGCCGCTGATGCTGCAGGCGGTGCCGCTGGGGCCGCCGGTTGTGGGCGAGGCTTCGGTGAGCGGGGTGGAAAAGGGAGGGAGTGTGGGGGCGGCGGAGGCTCCGGAGGCGCGGGTTGCGCGGGTGCTGGAGCAGTTGGCGGCTGGGCCCGCGGACGAGAGCGATCCGGCGATGCTGAGCGACCACCTGTCGCTGCTGCGGCGGTGGTACTACCGGCCGGAGAAGCAGAGGTCGGGCGAGGTGTTTCTGCCGGCCCGGGATGCGGGTGGGGATGGAAGCTGGCCGGTGCGAAGGATTCTGCGAGGAGCGGCGCGGATGGCGCTGGGCGAGCCGCGGGGAATGCAGGAGACGGACCGGGAGGGGGCGAAGACGATGCGGACGAAGGTGTTGCATGAGGGCCGACCGGAGGTGGAGCGGGTGGTGCCGATGGTGGAGAAGCCGGGGACGTTTCGGAGCCGGCGGAGGAAAGGGGTGGTACCGGGGGATCTACCAGGGGATGTTGCGTAGGCGATGCGGCAGGCGAATGCAACGAGAGATACGAGTGCGCGGCGGATTCCGGGTTCGCCAGGTAAGGATGGGCACGCTGGTAGACTTTTTCGAGGGGTGACTGTAGGTTGATTGAGCTGGCGTTTTCGATCTTGGCTTCGGATTTTGCGCACCTGGCGGATGAGGTCGCGGCGGCGGAGCGTGGCGGCGGGACAATCGTGCATGTGGACGTGATGGACGGGCATTTTGTGCCGAACATCACGTTTGGGCCGGCGATGGTGAAGGCGCTGCGGCGGGTAACGAAGCTGCCGCTGGACTGCCACCTGATGATCGAGAACCCGGACCAGTTCATTCCTGAGTTTGCGGACTCTGGGGCGGATTTTGTCGGGGTGCATTTTGAGGCTTGCCGACACCTTCACCGGACGCTGCAGTTGATTGAGCAGCATGGGATGCGGCCGGCGGTGGTGATCAACCCGGCGACGCCGGTGGAGATGCTGATCGAGGTTCTGCCGATGGTGCACCACGTTCTGGTGATGAGTGTGAACCCGGGCTTTGGGGGGCAGCAGTTTTTGCCACTGGCGCTCGACAAGATCGAGCATTTGGCGGAGTTGCGGACGGAGATGGGGCTGAACTACCGGATCGAGGTGGACGGGGGCATCGCTCACGATACGGTGGCTCGGGTCGTCGAAGCAGGAGCGGACATGCTGGTGGCCGGGTCCGCGGTGTTTTCACCGGGCAGGACGGAGGAGAACGCGCGCCAGTTGCTGCAATGGGCGCGTGAGGCTGGAGCGGCTTTGGACAAGGCCGGCGAAGCGGCGGATGGGTCGGCTGGCCCGGCACGAACGTCGCCGGAAGACTAAAATAACCACACGCCTGAGCGTGTGACAGCGCGAGGCAGCGATGGAGTTTGGACGCGTGATGAATCGACGATTTGGGGTTGCACGATCTTTCTTTCCGACGAGGCGCTCCGGCGTGCTTGCCGGGTTGGTGGTTGCCGGGATGCTGCTGGGAACGACGGGAGCGAGGGCTCAGGTGACGGGAGCGTCGCAGGCGACGACCGATGCGCAGGGTCAGCAACACGAGAGCGTGACGTTGAGCGCACCTCTGACCAAGACCAAGAAGCAGAAGGAAGACAAGGTCGTGCAGTCCAAAGACACGAAGAGGGCTGCCAAGAAGGAGAAGAAGATCGATCCGCTGGTCGGAAAGGATTTGGGTCTGCCGGACAAGCAGCTGTACGATAAGGCGCTCGCGCAGACGAAAAAGGGTCACTTCGACGTGGCGCGGCTGGACCTGCAAACGCTGTTGAATACGTACCCCGACTCGCAGTACCAGATGCGCGCCAAGCTGGCGATTGCGGACAGCTGGTACAGGGAGGGCGGGACGGCGGCGCTGACGCAGGCGGAGAGCGAGTACAAGGACTTCACCGTCTTCTTCCCGAATGCGCCGGAGGCGGCCGAGGCGCAGATGCGGATTGGGGACATCTACTTTCGGCAGATGGACAAGCCGGACCGCGACTATGCGAAGGCGATGCATGCGGAGGAGGAGTACCGGAACATGCTGACCACCTATCCGGACTCGACGCTGGTGCCCCAGGCGAAGCAGCACCTGCGCGATGTGCAGGAGATGCTGGCGACGCGGGAGAGCTCGATCGCGGGCTACTATGCAACGCGCGAGAACTGGCCGGCGACGATTGCACGATACCAGACGGTGGCCGATACGTATCCGCAGTACAGCCACATGGACGATGTGCTGGTCGGCCTGGGCGACTCGTATGCGTCCGAGGCCCGGATGATTCGGGAGCAGCGGCAGATGCCGGAGGCGGCGAAGGCCCGGCTGGAGAAGATCTATGACGACCAGGCGGCGGCAGCCTACCGCAAGGTGGTTTTAGAGCACTCCGCCGCACCGCACGTGGAGGATGCGAAAGACAGGCTGGCGGCGATGAATCTGCCGATCCCGACGCCTACGGTGGAACAGGCGCAGGCCAGTGCGGCGCTTGAGAACAGCCGTCAGCAATACAAATTGCAGGACCGGGCGAAGCTGCTGATCTTTCATCAGCCGGACATGGTGACGGCGGCACGGGTGGGAGAGCCGATCATGGCGGATCCGAAGCCGACGCTGGCGCCGATGGTCACTCGCCAGGTGCTGGCGGATTTCCAGGGTGCGCTGAATCCGGATGGCGCGAGGGCGAACGGGGCGGTGCTGCCGCCGACCAAGGCGGAGGTTGCGGATGGAGCGACGGTGGCGCCTACGGCGACATCAGTGGCACCGCTGGCGCTCTCGGATGTGCCGACTGAGGGTGCGGCGGCGGCGGGCGGCGGAGACACGGGGGTGAACACGACGGTGCCGACGACCGGCACGACAGGAGCAGGCGGGGCGTCGGTGGGGGCGGAGATTTTGACGCCGGGTGTGCGGACAGGAGCTGCCGATCCGACTGGCGGGCTGAAGGCTGTGGGAGGACGTACAGAAACGGCTTTGCCGCCGGTTGAGAGGGCCGGGGCCGCGCCGGACCAGGTCAACGACATCGCTCCCGGTACGAAGCAGGCTCCAGCGCAGGCGGCGCCCACGAACGGCAAGAAGGCAAAGCCGGCCTTCAACAAGGGCGACGAGTCATCGAGCAAGCACAAGAAGAAAAAGGGCCTGGATAAGCTGAATCCGCTGTAGGGTTCGCGCCAGAGAGGCGGAATGGAGGGCGCAGTTTTCCCGTGCGCCCTCTTTTTGTTTTCGGTGGAGGAGATTCAGGAGCGCAGAAGGCGACGCCTGGATAGCGGCAGGATGAGTGCGGCGAGCAGAAGCACGGCGATAAAGGCGAGCGCGGCCGAGGAGACAGGATTGAGCGAAAGGCGGCGGTAGGGGCTGGCGCGCCGGTTGAAGCCGGAGATATGACCGCCAACAACGTACGCGTCTCCGGAGAGAGCGTCATCGGTCTCGTAGACGGCGTTGCCGTCGATGACGATGGTTCGGCCGCCGATGCGCGCCTGGGAGTCGACCACGGTGTTTCCGCCGATGACGTCGACGTTGCCCTGCACGCGGCCGGTCACGGTGAGATTGCCGAAGAGCACGAAGACGTTCCCAGAAAGGTCACCGTCGATTTGTACCGAGCAGAAGAGGCAGGTGGCGTTGTGGATCTGCTGCCCTGGAGCGACAAAGATGTCCTGGCCGAAGTAGGTTCGGCTGGCGGTGACGTGCGGGGGCGCTGGGGAGGGCTGATCGGCGCGGCTCTGCGCGTGGAGGGAGCCGGCGAGCAGAAGAAGGTGCGCCGCGTGGCGAAGGGCTTGGCCTAGCAGGGTTTGCTCCTTTGGGTGCGATCGGTACGCCACGTGGGACGTGTACGCAGCTTTCGTGGTGTGTGGGTGCGTGCAAGGAGGGTTACGCACTGGGTTCGCCGCTGGTTCCGCCCTTCGGAAGATTTCTGTGTGCGATGTCGTGGGGTGCGGGACATGGCGGGGGTGGAGAGAGCACCGGTCCCGGCGAAACATTCGCGGGTTGGACGTGGGCTCGAAAGAGGTCCGAGGCTGGATCTCCGACTCGCGCCGGGGAGATGGTTTGGCGGCTAGACGGGGTAGCCGTAGCGGTTGCGGCGGACGAAGAAAAGGATGAGGCCGATGATACCGGCGAGGATGAGGACGGGACCGGCCAGGACGGCGATGCCCAAACCGCTCGAGAAGATGGTGCGATCGCCGTGGACGGAGGCGCTGGAGGGGATGTCCGTGGAGCTAAGGGCGGCTGCCAAGTCCCCGCCGATGTGGTCGTTGTCTCCAAGGTGAAGGCTGCTGAAGAGAAGGGCGACATCGCCGGAGATGGTGCGGTCCGGGTTGGCCGAGACGGAGCCAAAGAGGACGGCGACATCGCCTTTCACGTCACCCTGGATGTTGACGGTGCAGAAGGCGCAGGCGACGTCTCCCGCGGTCTGGTCCTGCTCGATGTTGATGGTCGAGAAGATGGCGACGCGATCGTTTCCGGAGCCGTAGGAGCCAGAGCGCAGGAGCGCGAACGCGAGAGTTGCGGCGAGGAGGAGTTTCGGCATCGGCTGACCTCGATCGGAGATGGTATGGAAGAAGTGTAGGCCGAGCGCGGTGACGGTGCGAGCGATGGGAGACGCGGGGGCCAAGGGGTTGGGTGGGGTGAATGCTAGGCTTAAAGGCGATGAGCCACGATCTGCCGAAAGCCTACGAACCGAATGAGATTGAAGAGCGCTGGGCCGAGTTCTGGGTCCGGGAACGACTGTTCGACGTGCCGGAGATGCCGGACGGTATAGGGGGGGCGCGCGAGAAGTTTACGATGCTGCTGCCGCCGCCGAATGTGACCGGGCGTCTGCATATGGGCCACATGCTGAACCAAACAGAGATGGACATTCTGACGCGGTGGCACCGGATGCGCGGGGAGGTGGCCATGTGGGTTCCGGGTACGGACCATGCCGGCATCGCGACGCAGATGATGGTGGAGCGCCAGCTGGTGGGTGAAGGAAAAACGCGAAAGGAACTGGGGCGGGCGGCGTTCGTGGAGCGCGTGTGGGCGTGGAAGGGGGTATACGGCGGCGCGATTCTGGATCAGATGAAGCGGTTGGGCGCGAGCGTGGACTGGAGCCGCGAGTACTTCACGATGGACGACCGGCTGAGCCGCGCGGTGACCGAGGCGTTTGTGCGCTTGCATGAGCAGGGCCTGATCTATCGCGGGGCGTACATCGTGAACTGGGACCCGGCGATGGGGACGGCGGTGTCGGACCTGGAGGTGGTGCACGAGGAGAGGTTGGGGCGAATCTACCATGTGCGCTATCCGCTGGCGGACGGGACGGGATCGATCGTGATTGCGACGACGCGACCGGAGACGATGCTGGGCGATGTGGCCGTGGCGGTGAATCCGGCGGACGAGCGGTACAAGGCATTAGTGGGAAAGATGCTGCGGCTGCCGTTGAGCGGCGTGGACGGTGGGGCGGATCGCGAGATTCCGGTGGTGGCGGACGAGTGGGCGAATCCGGAGTTTGGAACGGGCGCGGTGAAGGTGACGCCGGCGCATGATCCGAACGACTTTGCGATTGGGCAGAGGCATGGGCTGGCGCAGCTGACGGTGCTGGATGAGCAGGCACGGGTGTCGCTGGCGGGATCGCCGTATGACGGCATGGATCGGTATGCGGCGCGGGAGAGGATAGTCGAGGACCTGCGCGGGATGGAGCTGCTGGTGGAAGTGAAGGAGCACACGCACGCGGTGGCGACGAGCCAACGAAGCGGTGTGGTGATCGAGCCACGGCTTTCGATGCAGTGGTTCCTGCGAATTCAGCCGCTGGCGGATAAGGCGATCGCGGCGGTAAAAGAAGGCCACATCCGGTTCACGCCGGAGATGTATACGAAGACCTACTTTGAGTGGATGGGCAACCTTCACGATTGGTGCCTTTCGCGGCAGCTGTGGTGGGGGCACCGGATTCCGGCGTGGCACTGCGCGGCTTGCGGGAAGACGACGGTGGCGCGGGAGGCGCCGAGGGCCTGTGAGCACTGCGGCGCGACGGGCGATGCGCTGGCGCAAGAGACGGACGTGCTGGACACGTGGTTCAGCTCGGGGCTGCTGCCGTTCACGGTGTTTGGTTGGCCGGAGCAGACGCGGGATTTGGCGGAGTTTTACCCGACCGAGCTGCTGGTGACGGGGTTCGACATCCTGTTCTTCTGGGTGGCGCGGATGATCATGCTGGGAACGCACTTCATGCTGGAGGAGCCGGTGGCGGACGGCCATGGAGGTTTCCGGGCGCGGACGCTGGGGGATGCGGTGCCGTTTCGCGAGGTGTACATCCACGCGCTGGTGCGGGATGCCGACCGGCAGAAGATGTCGAAGACCAAAGGCAACGTGATCGACCCGATCGAGATCATCGAGCGGTTCGGGACGGATGCGGTGCGGTTTACGCTGGCGAGCATGGCTTCGCCAGGGACCGACATCGCATTCAGCGAGGCGCGGACGGAGGGGAATCGGGCGTTTGCGAACAAGATCTGGAATGCGGCGCGGTTTCTGTTTTTGCAGATCGATCGGGCGACCGATGCCGGTTACAACTTGTCGATGCGTGATGTGGGTGCGCCGCTGAGCGAGTTGCCGGAGGGGGCGCCGCTCGAGACGCGGTGGATCTTTGCGCGGATGAGCGCGGTGTGCGCGGAGGTGGATCGGGCGCTGGGCGAGTATCGCTTTGATGAGGCGGCGAATGCGGTCTACCAGTTTTTCTGGGGCGAGTTCTGCGACTGGTACCTGGAGCTAGTGAAGCTGCGGCTGGAGTTTGGCGAGGGATCCAAGAAGAACGCGGTGACGGCGGTGACGCTGGCGTCGCTGGTGGGGGTGTTCGAGAGCGCGCTGCGGCTGCTGAGTCCGTTTATGCCGTTTATCACGGAGGAGATCTGGCATGCGCTCCATGGCGACGCGGCGCCCGCAAAGTCGATTGCGCTGACGCGGTATCCGCAGGCGAGGGACTTCCCTGCCGACGAGGCCTCGGTCGGCGCGATGACGACGATGCAGGAGTTGATCGTCACGGTGCGCGGTCTGCGCAAGGAGCTGGGCGTGCCGGAGAAGGAGGCTGCGCCGATCCGACTGGCTGCGGACAGTCGCGTGCTGGCGCTGGCGGAGGCGAATGCGGACATGCTGGCGCGTATGGCGCGGGTGTCCGGGGTGGAGTTTGCGACGGGAGCTTTATCGGGCGGGAACGCGCGATCGACGGCGGAGTTCGACGTGGCGGTGGTGTATGAGCGCCAGATCGACGTCGCGGCGGAGCGGGAGCGGCTGTTGAAGGAGATAGCCCGGCTGGAAAAGGGGTTGCAGGCAGCGGAGCGGCAGCTTGGGAATGAGGGCTTTGTGGCGAAGGCCCCCGCGCACATCGTAGAGGGGCTGAAGAGACAGGCGGCGGAGACGAAGGGGCTTTACGAGAAGGCGAGGAGTGCGATGGAGTCTCTGCCCCCTGCCTGACAACGGCTGGCGACCTCCGCGGCGTCTGATGGGGTGAGGTACTTCAATGGCTATCCAAAGCACACCGCATACGGAGTCGCAGCAGAACAAGAGTGAGTCGGGGACTGAGTTGGAACCGAACCAGATCGCGGAGCGGATTGAGCGGGACGGGGAGGGAGGGCTCTACGCGAAGATGGATGGGGCGCAGACGGGGATGAACCGTTCGGAGCACGTGACCGATGTGCACGGGTCCAAGCACAAGGTGGAACCCGCGACCTCCGGCGATACGGGGGCGACCTCATCTGGAGTTGGCGATGCGGAGACGCAAGGGATTACGAATCACTCGCAAAAGGCGGAGCACGATGGGCAGGTGAAGGTGATGGCGGAGCGTGAGCGGGCTGCAGCGAGTTCCGGCGAAGAACGAGATCGCGGGCAGCCGGTCAGCGACAGTGTCCGAGAGGGCGGCAGCCTTCCGGGGAAGAAGGCCGAGCTTCTAGAGACGGTAGAGATCTCGAGCTCACGGGCGATCCGTTAGCGATCAGTTGATTCATGAAAGCGTCCGGTGGCGAGAGAGCAGCTCTCGACCCGGACGCTTTCTATTTGATGGTGCTACTCGCGGGTTGACCGGTCCGTGCGCGTCACGCCGGTCGGAGTCTGACGTTCGCGACCAGGGACGGGTCCTTGGGGGGCGTTGCCCTGAGCCGGTTCATGAAAGTCTGACTTGATGTGCAGGTGGGCGGCTTCGGAGTGGGCGTGAGCCGTGTCATCTCCCGGGACGGCGTCATGCGAGTTGATCGTGCGGGTGTGAGCATCGGCTTCATGCATCGCCTGCTCGCTGTCTTTGCTGTGCTTGTTCTGCTGGTGTTCGTTGGCCATGGGGATGTCACTCTTTCGGTGCGTAAGTCGTGGAGGTTCAGGGTTGAAGTACGTCAGTGAGATGAGGCGCCACGGGCGAAGTAGGCTCGGCGCGAGGCAGCCTCCGTGCGAAGCAGCCTACGTGCAAAGCAGCCTACGGGGCGGAGGCACTTCCGACTCTGGTCTGGTCTACGGCGGTCTGCTCCACGGCGATGGTAACGTTTTCGTGTTTGATGTCGAGGCGAAGGCGATTGAAGAGGCTCATATAGATGTTGGCGACCCAGACGAGGGCGAACCAGGAGATGAGGTATCCGCGCCAGTCGTCGTAGAGCATTTGAAAGCGAGTGATAACAAGGAAGAAGGCAGTGACGTAGTGGCTAAAGCAGTACTCGCAGGTGAACAGGTAGAAGAATTTACGCATGAGCAGGGGCCGGCATTTCTGGCTTTTATCTCTGCAGAAGTCGCGTGGCTCGCGAAAGACCTCCTCGTGGGTGACGGTCCAGGAGGCGCAAGCGACGGGGAGCGCGATAAGGATGAGGTAAGCGAACTGTCGTGGGAGCGTCATCGTGGGCGTAGAGGTGCTGGCAGTAAGATGCAGGTGGCGGCCGGAGGGCTGACGCGATGGACTGGAAGAGCAAGCGAATCAGAAGGGTGCTGGAAGCCGCGCTGGCCGAGGACAAGGCCGCGAATGATGTGACGACGATGCTGACAGTAGAGCCGCGGGTGCGGGCGACAGGGACGATCGTGGCGAAGCAGGCCTGCGTCGTTGCGGGGCTGGGATCGATCCCGGTGTTTCTGGAGATCTTCGCGGAGATGAACACGACGCCGGGAGTGGGGCGGTTCGAGGTGGTGAGCCACCCGGAGATCTTCGATGGCGTGCGGGTAAAAAAGGGGCAGACGCTGGCGGTGATCCGGCATAACGCGGCGGCGATTCTCTCGTGTGAGCGGGCGATCCTGAATCTGATGCAGCGCATGAGCGGAATCGCGACGATGACGAACGAGTACGTGAAGGCACTCGCGGGGACGAAGACCAAGGTTCTGGATACGCGGAAGACGATCCCGGGTTTGCGGGCGCTGGACCGGTACGCGGTATGTTGCGGAGGCGGGCTGAATCACCGCCAGGACCTGCAGGACGGGATCTTGATTAAGAGCAGCCATATCGCGCTGGCGGGTGGAATTGGCGAGGCGCTGGAGCGAGCGCTTAAGGGGCGAAAGCAGGGACAGGTGGTGCAGGTGGAGGTGCGCTCGCAGGAGGAGTTGGAGCAGGCGATCGCGGGCGGGGCGGAATCTTTTCTGCTGGAAAACATGACGCCGGCAGCGGTGAAAAAGGCGGTGAAGCGTATTCACGAGGCGCTTCCGGGTGTGCCGATCGAGGCCTCGGGAAGCGTGACGCTGGACTCGGTGAAGTCGTACGCCGAGGCCGGGGTGGACTACGTGACGGTGGGCGCCTTGACGCACTCCGTGGCGGCGGCGGATCTGAGCATGCGAATTACGACGGATGTGTCGTAGACGCACGGGATGGGATAGGTGTGGGGTTGAGCGGGTTGGATGTGGCGGCTGTTGACCGAGCAGTGGCGGGAACGAGGTTTGCCGGGCAGATGAAGCACTTCCCTTCCGTGGGATCGACGAACTCGCTCGCGATCGCGGAGGCACAGGCGGGAGCGCGCGGGGGTGTGTGGATTGCGGACGAGCAGACGTCGGGCCGCGGCCGGGGCGGGCATACGTGGCACTCGGTTGCGGGCGATGGGCTGTACGTGAGTGTGTTGGTGGTTCCGGGCGTACCGGCGGCGCGGGCTCTCTGGATTTCGATGGCGACCGGCCTGGCGGCGCGCCGGGCGATTGCGGAGGCAAGCGGCCTTGCGGCGGATCTTCGCTGGCCGAACGACCTTATGCTGCATGGCCGGAAGTGCGGCGGGGTGCTGGTCGAGAGCGCGATCACAGCGGCGGGTGGCGAGGTTGCCGAGGGGATGCGCTACGCCGTGATCGGCGTTGGGATCAATGTGAATCATGCCGTTTTTCCCGCGGAGATGCGAGGCGCGGCGACCTCCCTGCGCATGGAGGCGGGCCGGGAGATCGCGCGGGAGCAGCTGCTGATCAGCCTCTTGCGAGCACTGGATTTCGAGTTGGGAAGTTTGCAGGCGGAGCACAGCGTCGCTCCATCACGGCGGGAGACGCAAGCGGGAGGGGGATTGCTGGAGCGGTTTGCCGCGGCTTCGAGCTGGGTGCGGGGCAAACGGGTGAGGGTGGGCGAGATGGGCGGCTATACTGGCGTGACGGCGGGGCTCAACCGGGATGGATATCTGCTCGTCGATGCGGCGCCTGGCGACGGGGGAGAGCGGCGCACGGTGCTCTCCGGCGGAGTGCGGGAGCTGGAGTAGCTGCAGAGGCAGGGCGGGAGAGCGAAGATGCTGCTGGCACTCGATGTGGGGAACACGAATATCGTGCTTGGCCTGTACCGCATGGGGACCGTGGGCGGAGAGACGGAGCTGGTGGCGAACTGGCGGGTAACGACCCCGCTTTCGCGTACGGCGGACGAGTTTGGGCTGCTGCTGAAGAGTCTGTTTGCGCTGCGCGGTCTAGAACTGGGATCCGTAGATGGGATTGCGATCGCCTCGGTGGTGCCTCCGCTGGATGCGGCACTGCGGCAGATGTGCGATCTCTACTTCAAGGTCAAGCCGCTGTTTATCGAGCCGGGAGTCAAGACGGGAGTTCCGGTGCTGACCGACAATCCGTCGGAGGTGGGTGCGGACCGCATTGTGAACTGTGTCGCCGGGTACGAGCGGTTTCGCGGTCCGGTGATCATCGTGGACATGGGAACGGCGACGAAGTTCGACGTGGTTTCCAAAAACGGGGAGTTTCTGGGCGGGGCGATTGCGCCGGGTCTGGGGATCTCGGCGGAGGCGCTGTTCTCGCGCGCGGCGAAGCTGCCGAGGGTTGAGATCAAAAAGCCGCTGAAGGTGATTGGAACCGGCACGGTGGACAACATGCAGATTGGGCTGTATTACGGGTACATCGGCCTGGTGGATGGAATTCTGGAGCGAATGCTGGCGGAGCTGGGACCGGAGACGAAGACGATTGCGACGGGTGGTCTGGCACGGCTGATCGCAGACGGTTCGAAGTACATCGGCGAGGTGGACGAGATGCTGACGCTTACGGGTCTGCGGATTATCTTTGAGCGCAATCTTGAGCGGCATAGGCGACGCGGGGCGTCGGCCTGAGTGGTCGACGAAGGCATGTGAGGGTGTTGCGTTCGCACGATGCAGAACTACTTCAACTACTTCACCGAGATCGAGGAGCGTTTTCAGCAGAGGCGCGGATCGCTTCTGATGCTTTCGACGCTGGACTGGGCGTTGATCGAGACGTGGAGGGAGGCGGGCGTGCCGTTGGAGGCGGTGCTGCGCGGTATCGATGATGCCTTCGACAAGTTCGATGCGAAGAGGCTGCGGTCGTCCACGCGCGTGAAAAAGGTGAACGGTCTGGCTTGGTGCGCGCAGAGTGTGCTGGTGGCGGTAGAGGCCATTCGGGAGGCCGCGACCGGGGCTGGACCGGCAGCGGGGGCTCCAAAAGAGAGTGGGTTTGAGGCGGAGCGGATGAGCCGGTACCTTGACGGAAATGCGTCGAAGATGGAGAGCTTGACCTTGCCGCCGCTCGCGCGCGAGTTGGGGGACGAGGTGGTGAGGCGATTGCGCGTGCTAGCCGAGGAGGTTCGTATGGGTCGTGGCGGGACGCTCGAGGAACTTGATCGCACCCTGACGGTGCTTGAGGAGCGCGTGGTTGGGGCGTTGATGACGGCGACCCCGGAAGGGGAGCTGGTTGCGCTGCGGGAGCAGGCTGCGCGGGAGCTTGCACCGTATCGCGGGAAGATGCAGGCGGTGCAGATCAGGCAGGTGCAGCAGCAGTTCCTGCAAAAGCGGCTGATGGAAGCGCGGGGCGTCCCACGATTGAGTCTGTTCTACATGAGTCACGAATGAGGTTACATATCAAAAAACTGGTGTATGGGGGCGATGGCCTGGGGCGCGATGCCGAGGGTCGCACCGTGTTTGTGCCCTATGTGCTGCCGGGTGAGGTGGTGGACGTGGCGGTGACGGGAGAGCGCGACGGCGCATTGAAGTCGCAGCTGGTAACGGTGGAGCGAGCTTCGCCGGCGAGGGTTACAGCGGGATGCCGGCACTTTGGACGGTGTGGTGGGTGTCAGTATCAGCATGCGGCGTACGACGCTCAGCTGGCATTGAAACTCTCGATTTTACGGGAAACGCTGGAGCGAGCGGGAGTTCACGATCAGCCGGAAGTGATCGTGCATGCGGGCGAGCCCTGGGGATACCGGAACCGGATTCGGCTGCGGGTCGACAGGGCGGCGGGTCAGATCAGGGTTGGTTACAATTTGCGTGAGACGAGAGAGTTCCTGCCGATTGAAGAGTGCCCCATTGCGGCTCCGCTTCTGTGGAGAGCAGCCGCAGCCCTGGTGGAGCTCGGAAGGAGCACGCCGGTCGGAGCGCGGTGGCTGCGAGCTACGGCAGAGGTCGAGTTGTTCACGACGAAGGATGAGAGATCGCTGCAGATGACGTTGTTGCTGCGGGAGCAGAGGTCGGCGGGGTTTGCGGCTTTATGTGAGCGGTTGCGAGCGGAGATACCGGAGTTGGTGGGTGCGGGAGCGGTCGTGGGACGGGGACGGGAGGACGTGACATGGGGCAGGGGCGGGCTTAGCTATAATGTCGACGGGAGTGGGTATTGGGTGTCACGTGGGGGATTCTTTCAGGTGAACCGGTGGATGCTCGAGGAGTTGGTACGGGTGGTTATGGCGGGGCGTAACGGATTGAGAGCGTGGGATTTGTTTGCCGGTGTGGGCCTGTTTTCGCGGGTGTTGGCGGAGGGTTTCACGCAGGTGGTTGCGGTGGAGGCAAACGCGTTAGCGGTAAAGGACTTGACGGCAATGAAGGCGGGAAATATGCGCGGTTTTGCGGGTTCTGTGGTGGATTTCTTGCGATCCGCGGCGGTTGGGCGGGAGCCGCCGGAGCTGGTGGTGATGGATCCTCCGCGAGCGGGTGTGGGGAGGGAGGTTTGCGAGATTCTGGTGCGGATGCAAGTGCCCGAGATTGTGTATGTTTCGTGTGATCCGACAACGCTCGCAAGGGATCTGGGGGGGATGGTAGACTCCGGCTACAACCTCGCTGAGCTGCATCTGGTTGACCTGTTCCCACAGACGTTTCACCTGGAGACGGTAGCTGTTTTGCAGCGGAAGTCGTGGTGAGTTCGTGGTGTACGGACGGTACGGTTGCGGTCTTCGGGTGCGGGTGCGCGAGGGAGCGGAGCGGGGGCGGACGAGGGTTCAGCCTCTCCCTTCAGGAGAGGTCTCTCGGCTGCGCTCGGGATCACGGGTGGTGGTGAGAGGTCGGACGGGAAGGGTCCGGATCCGAGGCTTTGGCCGAAGAGCGAGCGTGTGGGGCGGCTGAGGTTTCGGCAGGCTCCTCTGCTGTGGGCGGCGGTTTGGTTTGCGCTTGGTGAGGTGATGGCCCGAAGCGGTTGGCGGCCGGGGATGGTGCTGCTGCTGGGTGTGCTGATGATGGTGGGGACATGCGTGTGGGCGCTGCGCCGGAGCCATCGGCTGCTGCTTCTTCCAGTCGCGGGGCTGTGGATGGTGGTGGGGATGTGGTCGAGCGAGGTTCGTCCGGTGCCGGCGCCCCAGACGGCTCTGCTCGGGTATGCGGACAACCTTCAGCGTGAGGTAAGGGGGCATGTGGTTCGGGTGCGGACTCTGCCGCCGCGGGGAGACGCGAGTGACTCGGATGGATGGCGCGGGGACCAGGACGAGGAGGCGGCCGAGGTGGGGGCGTTGCAGGTGGATGTGCGGGTGGACCAGGTGGAGTATCTGACGCCGGATGTGTCCCAGATGGTGCCGATGGATGGAGGTGTGCGAGCGACCGTGATTGCGGATAATGGCGTGTTGCCGGAGCTGGGGTGTGGGGACGAGATCGAGGCGACGATGCGGATGCGGGAGCCGGAGCGGTACCGGGATCCTGGGGCATGGCAATATGCGGACTACCTGTTGAGCCAGGGAATGAGTGTGCATGCAAGTGTGCATGCGGCGAAGCTACGGATTGTGGGGCACGATGCGGGGACGTGGGGGTGCCGGGTGCAGGCGGTGCAGGGATGGGCGAGCGGACGTGTGCTCGGGTTTGCGCGGTCGCGGCCGAACCGGATGCTGCCACGGGCGATGCGGCTGACGGCAGATGATGCGGGGATGTTGAATGCGATGCTGTTCGGGGACCGGACTGGACTGAACCACGGGCTACGGCTGGGCTTTGAGAGGACGGGATCGTTTCATCTGTTTGTGGTCTCGGGGATGCATCTGGCTCTGGTGGCAGGCGGGATCTTCTGGACGGCGCGACGGATGGGGCTGCGGGAGTGGGCGGCAACTCCGACGACGATCCTGCTGGCGGCGGGGTATGCGGTGCTGACGGGGTTTGGGGCACCGGTTCAGCGAGCGCTGGGGATGACGACGATCTTTCTGTTGGCGCAGCTGCTGGCGCGGGAACGGAGTGTGCTGAATGCGCTGGGCGCGGCGGCAATGGCGGTACTTGTACTCGATCCGGCGGCGCTGTTTGAGGCGAGTTTTCAGATGACGTTTCTGGCGATTGTGGCGATTGCGGGGATCGCGGTGCCGCTGGGGGAGCGGAGCTTTGTGCGGTACGCGCGCGCGGCACGAGGGATTGGGGAGGTGTGGAGGGATGCGGGGCTGGAGCCACGATTGGCGCAGTTTCGGGTAATGCTGCGGGTCTGGGGGGAGGCGTTGGCAGGGGTTCTGGGGGGATGGGCGAGCGGGCTGCCGGCGACGCTGGTGCGCGGAGTGATGTGGGCGGTGGAGCTGGCGCTGATCGGGACGGCGGCGGAGATGGTGATGGTGCTGCCGATGGCGATGTACTTCCACCGGGCGACGGTGTTTGCGTTGCCGGCAAACATGCTGAGCGTACCTCTGGTGGGTCTGCTGGTGCCGATGGCGTTGCTGACGTTTGCGTGCGTGCTGCTGAGTCCGTGGACGGCGGCGGTGCCGGGGGGGGTAACGGCGCTGCTGCTCCATGGGGTGACGGCGGTGATTGGGCGCATCAGCCACGTCCGCGCGGCGGATGTGCGGGTTCCGGGGCCGGTGTGGTGGGTGGCGGTGCTGGCGCTGGTGGGTTGGGGGGTGTGCTGCTGGGCGGTTCGGCGGAGTGGACGATGGGCTGCGGGGGCGGCGGTGGTGCTGCCGCTAATTGCCCTGATGGTGCTGTGGCCGGAGCGGCCGGTCGGGACGCCGGGAGTGATCGAGGTGACGGCGATGGATGTGGGGCAGGGCGACTCGCTGCTGGTGGTGGGGGCGGAGGGGCGGACGATGCTGGTGGATGCGGGTGGGCCGGTGGGCGGGGTGACGGAAGCAGCGGCGGCGACGGCGAGCTTCGATGTGGGGGAGGAGGTGGTGTCAAGCTATCTGTGGTCGCGGCGGATACGGCAGCTGGATGTGGTGGCGCTGAGCCATGCGCATAGCGACCACATGGGCGGGATGCCGGCGGTGCTGCGGAACTTCCGGCCGAAGGAGATATGGGTGGGGGTGGATCCTAACTCGGAGGCGTACCGGGCGCTGCTGGCGGAGGCAGCGGAGCTGGGGGTTACGGTGCGGCACCTCCATGAGGGCGAGGAGTTTGGGTGGGGAGCGGAGAGGGTGGAGGTATTGGCGCCGTTCGCGGGGTATGCGAATGCGGGTGCGCCGCGGAATGACGACTCGCTGGTGTTGCGGGTGGAGTATGGGCGGGGGAGCGTGCTTCTGGAGGGGGATGCGGAGGGGCCGAGCGAACGGGCGATGGTTGCGGGTGGGCGGGTGAGGCCGGTGACGCTGTTGAAGGTGGGACATCATGGGAGCCGAACATCGACCTCTCCGGAGTTCTTCGCGGCGGCGGCGCCGCGAGATGCGGTGATCTCGGTGGGAAAGGGGAATACGTTTGGGCATCCTCGGGGAGAGGTGATTGGGAGGATCGCGGAGGCGAGGGCGAAGCTGTTTCGGACGGACGAGTTTGGATTGACGACGTTTTTGATTGGGCGGGATGGGGGAGTGGTGGAGGTGCTTGGAGCGGAGTAGGGCCGGGGGCGCTTCAGGTTGGTCTCGGGCGGCTTCGTTCCGGCAGGCTCTCGTTACTGGAGCTCCCTGCTGGAGGTCTACTCCCCCCCCCGTACTTGGTACCCAAAATCTTCGATTGATGGAACTTAGGTAGGGGGTACTACCGGTGCAACGCGGTCCCGTTCCAGGGCCAAGCGATGTGCTACCTCTAGTGTAGTGGATGGGGGTGGGTGGTTGCGCCACGTTTGCGGGCTGCGGACCGACGTTTCTCTGGCCGTTATTTGGGGGCGGCGTGGTGGTCGTAGCTGAGGACGCGGCTGAGCTTCCAGGCGCCGTTTTTGGAGGTCCAGAGCATGGTGAACTCGGCTTCACCGGTGGCGACGGGGTTGCCGGTTTCGAAGAAGCGATGGGTGCCGATCTCGATGGCTCCGATGCCCTTCATGGGGTAGACCTTGAGGGTGCCGGGGGTGAGCTGGCGGGTGGCCTTGCCACAGATGTTCTTGCGGATGCTTTCGGTGAGGGCGGCGTTGCCGAGGGTGATGCCGCCCTGGTCGTGATAGAACTCAACGTCGTCGGCGACGAGGCTCGAGAATTTGGGGAGGTCGCAGCGGTTGTAGGCGTCGAAGAGGGCGGTGTCGAGGGCGCGGACGGTGGCGTCCAGCTCGGCTTGGGACTTGATCTGGTCGAAAGGGAGAATGGAGGCGGCAGCTTGGGCGTGGACGAGGGTGGGGGTGGAGAGGGCGAGGGACAGGGTGAGGGTGGTGAGGAGGTGGCGCATGGGTGAGGTTCTCTCCGGGTGTCTGCCTGTGGTACGGCGAGGTGGAGAGAATGTTCCCTCAGGAGTGGCGGGAGCAGTTCGCCCCTGCCGGGTCGAAGGTCACCCTCATGACGGTGGTGCTGTCATGATGGGGCACCCCTTTGGCTTGGCTGTTTTGGAGGTGGTATCTGGACCACCCGCCCAGTTCCTATGAATGCGCTGCTTTGCGAGGTTTGAGGCGGGGCACGGAGGCGCGGGTCGCGATCTTCTTGAGGCTACGCAGAGCTTGGTTGACTGCTTCGGAATCGGGAAAGGTGTCAAGGAGATCAGGCGCGATGATCACGACGTTGGTGCCCTGTGCAAGAAGATTGGTGTACTTGCCGCGCACGCCCTTGCTGAAGTCGAGGTCTGGGCGGGGAGCGAGGGGATCGAGTTCACTGCTCTTCTTCATATTGTCTGACCTCAGAGGCGATGGCTTGGACGAGCCCCGATGAGGCGGATGGTGTTTCCGGTCTCAGTGTAGACCACGAAAAGAATGCGTCGGCGTGCTGACGTGCCGACGATGAGGAAGCGCGGCTCCCCCGATGCGTGCCGGTCGTCGGGAAGGGTGGAAGAGAGCGGGTCGCGGAAGACGGTCATGGCTTCTTCGAAGGAGACGCCGTGCTTGCGGAGGTTCGTGGCGGCTTTGCGCGGGTCGTACTCGAAGAGGGTGGTCATGCACTCGTTCTATTTGAGCATCGATGCGTGGCGTATCGGGGTGGGCGGGAGCGGTTCGTCGCTTGTGCCCGAAGATCCCACTCATGACGGTGATGCTGTCATGAATGGGGCACCCGCCTTTGGCTTGGCTGTGTGGGAGGTGGTGCTTGGGCAACACTGCAGTTGCAGCAGCAATCTGCCCGGACCTTGCACTCTCATGCTGCTCTCGTACGTCTATAATCCAGCGTAGTCTAGATATGCCACTCCCAAATTCGCCCAGAGTCGTTTTTAAGAAGAATCCGCTTTACGCCGTGACAAGTGTCCTGCGGTTTCCGACGATTCTCCGAATCCAAGCAGAGTCGCCGGTTGCCTTTCAAGACGCTGTTCGACAGTTCTTCCCGATCTACAGTGTTCTGAACGGATTGCCCATCGAATTGCCGAGCGACATGCCTGCAGAAGTTCAAAGCTTAGTTCGTGCAAACCTGCAAAAGGCCATGTCGAGCAATGTAGAAAGGTTCCATAAATTCTCTACGTTCGACGAAAATTGGACGGTACAGCTGTCCCAGAGTGCGCTTGTTCTGCAAGTCAAAAACTACAGCGACTGGGCAAATTTTCGAGAGAAGGTTTCAGAACTCGTAGATCACTTCCAGCTGATCTACGCTCCAGCGTTTTACTCTTCCATCAGTCTGCGATATCAGAATGCGATCCGCCGAATGGAACTGGGCCTAGATGGTACACCTTGGTCTGAACTCTTAAAGCCGTTTGTCGCGGCAGAGTTGTCGAAGGATTGTTTTTCTGAAAGCGAGATAGTCTCTTGTGCTCACAATTTTGAAATAAAGTTTTCTGACTCTGAGCACGTACAGATACAACATGGCTTGGGAACTCACACGGCGACGAATGAGCCGGTCTACGTGATAGACGGTAACTTTTTCTCAAAGACAAGGACAAATCACAATGACGTCCTCACTAAACTCACATCTCTTAACGCCTACTCAGGACAACTCTTCCGTGCTTGTATCACCGACACACTCTTCCACGCACTCGAACCCCTTGATGCAAACGTTTGAGCGAGAGCCGCAGCTTGTAATGCCTAAAGGGGAGGTGCAACATAGTTGGGCGGGAGCCTTCCCTTTCCAGGTAGACCCCTACATGATTACTTCACTTGGATACCAGCTTGTCGATGACTTTTCTCAGACGGAGCATACGATCCGGTTCAGTGGATCTACGGAGGTCGAAAGGAGAAATTCACTTCTTCGGCTCGCTTGTCATTTGATTATCGATCAGATCATGCCGCGCTATCTCACAACGTGCTATGAGTCGGTTCTCTCCTCCTTCCAATATCAACAGGATGTCGAAGCAATCAGTGCTCGTCCGGTTCAGCCGGCGAAGGCGCCAGCTACCGTAGGTGACGCGATTGTGGAGACTAGGTCTCCGACGCCTTTCGTTTTAGACGAGGATTAGGCCCATGGGGGCGGATGAATGTTACGCACCTGTTTCACCCGACGACGATTTCCTACAAGGAGAACTTCTCTCGGCGGTCAGTACCTACAGTGTTTCCGGCGAAAGTTCACCCCCGAGGATCACTGTTGTAGAGCTTGGCTTCGCTGTGGTGCTTTCGCAAAGCTGCGACTTGGTTACGCGGGATGTGGGGAAGCAGGTGCCCGAGATCGAGGTGCTTCTTTGTCAAGCTCAGTTGGAGAGCGCTTGTATAAGCTTTCTACCCCAAGGTCCAGTCCTCAGAATCATTCGACAGAACACGCACCCACGTTTTCACTATCTGAGAGCATTCGATCCTGACGATGATTCTGATGGTGTCGGGTCTAACGAACCCATGTACATTGACTTCCGCAGCATCTTCACGCTAAGCATGACCGAACTTAGACGGCAGGCTAAGATTACCGCCCTGCATCGCCGTTGCTCTCTACTATCGCCTTTCAGAGAACATCTCTCCTCGCGCTTCGGCGACTACATCTCTCGAGTAGCATTACCTTCAGATCACTTTCCGGCAGTTAAACTCTCCCTCGCGGCGAACTCTTCCTAACCATCTATAGATGGTGAACCTGAACTACTCCACAGTGACGCTCTTGGCGAGATTTCTGGGTTGGTCGACGTCGCAGCCTCGGCGGACGGCGATGTGGTAGGCGAGGAGTTGGAGGGGGATGGTTTCTAGGACGGGGAGGAGGAGTTCGGGGGCCTGGGGGATGTGGATGGTGTGTTCGACGAGCTGGGTGATGTGGTCGTCGCCCTCGATGGCGATGGCGATGACGCGGCCGGAGCGGGCGGTGACCTCCTGGATGTTGGAGAGGGTTTTTTCGTATTTGAGGACGGAGGAGGGGTCGGTGGGGTCCTTGGTTGCGATACACACTACGGGCAAGGTTTCATCGATGAGGGCGTTGGGGCCGTGCTTCATCTCGCCGGCGGGGTAGCCTTCGGCGTGGATGTAGGAGATTTCCTTGAGCTTGAGGGCGCCCTCGAGGGCGATGGGGTAGTGGATGCCGCGGCCGAGGAAGAGGAAGTCGTTCGAGGTGGAGAAGACCCGGGCGAGCTGCTGACATTGGTCATCCACTGCCCTCAAAACCTCTTCGAGTTTTGAGGGTAATTTCGCTAGTTCGGTGACGAGGTGGAGGGATTCGGCGTCGGAGACGGTGCCGCGGACCTGGGCGAGGTGGAGGGCGAGGACGAAGAGGGCGGTGAGCTGGGCGGTGAAGGCCTTGGTGGAGGCGACGCCGATCTCGGGGCCGGCGTTGGTGGTGATGGTGCCCTGGGCGCGGCGGGTGATGGCGGCTCCGACGACGTTGCAGATGGCGAGGGTTTTCGAGCCTTTGCTGATGAGCTCGGCCTGGGCGGCGAGGGTGTCGGCGGTTTCGCCGGACTGGGTGATGAGGAGACCGATGGCGTGGGGGTCGGCGATGGGGTCGCGGTAGCGGAATTCCGAAGCGTAATCCACATCGACGGGGAGGCGGGCTAGCCGCTCAATCATGAACTTGCCGGCGAGGCCGGCGTGCCAGGAGGTTCCGCAGGCGGCGATGGTGATCTGGGTGGCGGCGCGGAACTCGTCGGGGGAGATTTGGATATCGGGGAGGAAGACCTTTCCGGTATCGAGCGAGATGCGGCCGAGGGTGGTGTCGCGGATGGCGCGGGGCTGCTCGTTAATCTCCTTGAGCATGAAGTGCTTGTAGCCGGCCTTTTCGGCCTGGATGGGGTCCCAGGTGACGCGGTGGGGGGTGAGGGTGAGGGGCTGGGCGTCGAAGTTGGAGAGGGCGATGCCGGTGGGGGTGAGGACGGCGAGCTCGCCGTCGTTGAGGAAGTAGATCGTGCGGGTGTGGTGGAGGATGCCGGGGACGTCGGAGGCGAGGAAGTACTCGCCGTCGCCGATGCCGAGGACGGCGGGCGGACCCATGCGGGCGGCGACGAGCTTATTGGGCTCGTGGGCGGAGAGGACGCCGATGGCGAAGGCTCCGGTGAGGCGCTTGACGGCGCGGCGGACGGCTTCTTCGAGGGGGAGTGCGGTTCGGGGCGCGTTGAGGACGGCTTCGTTGGTGTTGATGTCGGCGGTGCGGGTTCCGGGGGCGGGGGCGGTGAAGGAGCCGGCTCGTTCCAGTTCGGCTTCGATCTCATCCTGGATGACGTGGGCGATGATCTCGGTGTCGGTTTCGGAGACAAAGCGGTGGCCTTTGGCGATGAGGGCGTGCTTGAGCTGGAGGTAGTTTTCGACGATGCCATTGTGGACGACGACGAGGGAGCCGGTGCCGTCGCGGTGGGGGTGGGCGTTTTCTTCGGTGGGCCGGCCGTGGGTGGCCCAGCGGGTGTGGCCGATGCCGAAGGAGCCGTGGACGGGATCTTTGGCGAGGACGGCGGCGAGGTTGGAGAGCTTGCCGGAGGCGCGGCGGAGCTGGAGGCCGGCGTCGTGGGGGCCGGAGCCGTTCGAGGTGGAGCCGGCGACGGCGATGCCGGCGGAGTCGTAGCCGCGGTACTCGAGGCGGGCGAGGCCTTCCATGATGACGGGGACGACGGGCTTAGGTCCGATGTAACCAACGATTCCACACATGGGTTTGAGTTTAGAGGTTGGGGCGGGGTTTGGGGTGTTCGACTTTTGGGGGATGGGCGGCGGAGGCGCGAAGGGCGGGGGACGCGAGCGGGCGCCAGGGAGGGGGCGAACGTGGAGGGCACCGAGGTTCGCCGGAGAGGTGACGGGCGAGGTGCGGCTCCGGCCGGTGGAGGTCGGAGCCGCTGGGGGAGAAGGGTGGGGGCTAGAAGGTGAAGCGGCCGAGCAGCTGGATCTGGCGTGGGGTGTAGATGACGCCGGAGGTGCTGGACGGAGATCCGAAGGGGACGGCGGTGTAGGGCACGATGCAGCCGGCGCTGGCGCTGGCGACGACGTTGCAGGTGACGCCCTGGCCGGTCTGACCGGGCGCGACGTAGGCGAAGAGGGAGCTGTTGACGGCGAGGATGTTGCGGTGGTTGACGACGTTGAAGGCTTCGGCGGCGAGTTCGATGTGCATACCCTCGCGGAGGAAGGGGAAGGAGCGGGAGACGCGGGCGTCGAGGTTGTGGACGCCTGGTCCCTTGAAGGCGTTGCGGGCGACGATCTGGGTGGGAACGCGGCCGGGAGTTCCGGAGTTGAAGAGCGAGAGCTCGGCTCCGGTGAGGCCACCGTCGGCGATGGCGGAGGTGGGTGAGTTCTGGAGGAAGCCGGTGACGGGGGTGCCGTTCTGCGCGGTGAAGGTTCCCGAGATCTCCCATCCGTTGGCCGC
>JAABUZ0100003369.1_pt1 | contig 23866 bp, 22 predicted proteins | sample 5562091 | NCBI WGS metagenome assembly JAABUZ01 (sample SAMN12813069, study PRJNA571459) | rock metagenome | isolation source: Antarctica rocks | place: Antarctica: Victoria Land, Linnaeus Terrace sud | collected 2015-12-21
GTTGAAGCTAGAGGAGAAAGAGGAAACTATAGTACACAACCTGTTAAATTTAACTTCACTCCTATTAAGTAACTGTTCTTTACATACTTCGGAATTTTCCCGCCGACTTACTTAGGTAAAGAAATAGCAATACTTTCAACCTGAGTTCGAAGTCAGGTTTGACTGAACTTGATTATTATCTAAGCAAGACTTAAACTTTTCAGCTAGAACCTGTACGTTGGGTTCGTTGAACATATTCAAGTGATTGCCAGGAACCTCGTAGATATCTAATCCTCCGGCAACCAGCTTACCCCAGCCCAATTCAGGGTCAACCGAACACCAATCTAACCATCCTTCAAGCGACTCACTGGCTCGGAAGACGATTGCCCTACCTGGATACACTTGAGGTACATAATATTTATCCGCCTGTTCCAGAGCCTGCCGTAAAGGGGATAGGTGGTGCGCTTGGCTCAAGCGCTGGCTGTACTCTGAATAAAACCTGCGGCTCCACTTCTTCTTCAGGTAGGTTAATTTCTCTTTTGGTTGAAGTCGTAATAAGTTACCTAGATGTCGAGAAACCCGAGTATGGATTGGTAAGGATTTGAGCCACTCCGGCCCCAGGGTATCAAACAAGGTAAGCACACTCACTTTCTCACCTTGTGCATGCAGCTGTTGCGCCATTTCGAAGGCCACCTTGCCCCCCATGGAGAAGCCTCCCAGAAAATAAGGTCCCTCAGACTGGACAGTACGTATTTCCCTGATGTAGTGCGCCGCCATGTCTTCAATCTGGAATAGGGGAACCTGTTTTTCATCCAAACCCTGTGGTTGTAGCGCATAAACTGGATACTCCGGTCCCAAATTACGTGCCAAATTGTAGTACGTGAATACACCGCCATCACCACAATGTATGCCGAAGAAAGGCGGTTTGTCACCGCCAGTTTGAATCGCCACTAGTGGAGACCAAGGCTTTGACTCGACTGAGTGCTGTAGAACGCTAGCTAGTTGCTCTACCGTCGGTGCCTGGAACAGCATCGTCAGAGAAAGCTGTTTGCCGAAACTCTGTTCGATTTCCCTGAACATACGCACAGCGTTTAGTGAGTTCCCCGCCAGATCGTCAAAGAAGTTGTCCCTGATTCCGATGGGGTGAATCCCTAGAACCTCTGACCAAATTTTCGTTAACTGGAGTTCCACCGGCTCTCGGGGAGTTACGAAGGCTTTTTCCGGAGCGGTGCATTTCTGGTCAGGTGGTGGGAGTGCTAGACGGTCTACCTTGCCATTGGGCGTCAGCGTTAGGGCGTCAAGCAGTATGAAGGCAGAAGGCACCATATAGTTGGGCAGCTTCTGCTTCAGCAAATGGCGCAGTTCATCGATTGTGGGTGTCTGCTCCTGGTTCAGAACGACATAAGCCACTAGGCGTTTGTTACCGGGTATGTCCTCCCGAGCCATAACTAGACTCTGCTGTACAGACGGGTGTTGGTTCAGTGCTACCTCAATTTCCTCCAACTCAATGCGGAAGCCGCGGAGCTTCACTTGGTGATCGATGCGACCAAGGAACTCGATGTTACCGTCTGGCAAGTAACGGGCTAGGTCTCCGGTCTTGTACAGACGCGCACTCGGCTCACTACTGAAGGGGTTGGGAATGAACTTATTGGCTGTCACATCGGGACGGTTGAGATAGCCTCGGGCAAGACTAATACCGCCAATGTGCAGTTCGCCTGGCTCACCGACAAGAACCGGCTGCAAATCGGAGTCCAGTATATAAATCTGTGTGTTGGTAATCGGGCGACCAATGGGAGCAATTCCGCGATCAGTTCCGCGCTTGCAGGTCCAGAAGGTAGCATCAATAGAAGCTTCAGTAGGACCATAGGCATTGTGCAAGACATTGTCCAAGTTCAGACAAGCAAAGAAGCGCTCTTGGAGTTCGACAGGCAGAGCTTCGCCGCCGCAGGTGACGTGTTTTAAGCAGTTACAGGCGTCGAGTCCCTTTTCCTCCAGCAACAAGCGGAGCATAGAGGGCACCAGGGCGATTACGGTGAGCTGCTGCTTGGTAATCAGCTCGACGAGATAAGTACTATCCTGATGTCCACCTGGGCGGGCTATGAACAACTGTGCTCCGAACGACAACGGCCAGAATATCTGCCAGACTGAGGGGTCGAAGCTAAAAGAAATTGTCTGTAGAACTCGATCCACCTCGGTTAGTGGAAAGGTAGCCTGCCTCCAGCACAGTTGATTGCAGATGCCACGGTGGGAAATCATTACACCCTTGGGCTGCCCTGTAGAACCGGAGGTGTAGATCACGTAAACTAGGTTACTGGCTGTCGCCTCACAAACTAGATTTTCTTGGCTCTTCTGGGCAATGACTTCCCAGTCTGAGTCTAGACAAACTACTTGTGCCCCATGGGGTGGTAGGCTTTCTAACAATTGCTCTTGGGTCAGTATCACGCCAGCCTGGGTATCCGACAAGATGAAGGCTAAGCGCTCTTTGGGATACGCTGGCTCCAAGGGCACATAAGCTCCTCCGGTCTTGAGAATTCCCAGCAATCCCACTACCATCTCCAGGGAGCGCTCCAGACAAATGCCAACGAGTACCTCAGGACCAACACCTAGGTCACGTAGGTGGTACGCCAGCTGATTCGCCCACTGGTTCAACTGCCGATAGGTAAGTTGCTTGTTTTCAAACACCACAGCAACGGCGTCAGGCGTCCGCTCTACCTGGGCCTCAAACATTTGATGAATACACAATTTATCCTTATTTTTAGATTCATCTGTTTGAGTGTCATTCAACAGTTTTAGCATTTGAGATTGCATAAAAAAACGCTAACTTCTTAACAAAAACAAAGTTTAAAAAAATATATATAATTAGTTAACAGCTTTCTCTGAGTCACTTATAAAACAAGTTTAATAAACCTCTAGCATAAATATTTATATGATAGTTTTACAGGTAAAATTTTACATGTTGACACGCAAACTTTAATATAAAATAGGCAATTGTTTCCTTTCTGACTTAACATCCTCTCTAATAATCAGCCTGCTGAACATAGGGAAATTACTGAATTTTTTGCTGCACCAGCAGCGCGAAGTTCAGTATTTCCACTCTTGACGCTCCGAAGCTCACCGCTTGTGTAGAGACTCCGGCAACACCTCCAGGTCACGCCAATGAAGTAATGCGCCTGTAATAGTAAATAAAGATGCTGTGAAGTTCTGGCTTAGAAGCGAAGTAGCCTGTAATTCAGCATTTTTGAGTGCGTGTTATTTGCATTAGGGGGCATATCGGGCTTCGGAACCAGCCTTGAAGTAGCGCAATTTGATGCGATGAAGCGTCAAGGCGAATATGGCATGATCAGACCAGGTTTTTGTTTTTGTGAGAACGCTTTTTATGTCTACAAGAGTAGGTCAAGCATCGGATATTGAGGGAATTCTCGTGCTGCAAGAGAGGAACCTCTACACCAACCTTTCTGAGTCAGAGCGAGCGAATGGATTTGTGACCACTCCCTTTACCAAGCCACTAATTCACAATCTGCTTTCACAAACGGGGGTTTTTGTAGTTGAGAACAACGCCGAGATTTTCGGCTATGCATTTGCAGGGAATTGGGAGTTCTTTTCACAATGGTCGATTTTCCCGTTCATGCTGTCTCGCTTGACGCAGTTGCAATACAAAGGCAAGCAAATTCCAGTAGAGAACTCATTCCAGTATGGTCCTGTTTGCCTTGATCATTCCCTACGAGGTAGTGGTGTTTTCTCACAACTGTTTGCAACGATGCGGTTTCACTTCGCCTCCCGCTTCCCCATTGGTGTTACCTTCATCAATCGCCTGAATCCACGCTCACTCGCAGCTCACACACGCAAGCTCGATTTGGAGATTATTGATGAGTTTGAGTTTGAGGGCAGATCCTACTATAGCCTCGCTTTCGAAACCATCCCTTCAGACCTGTAATATCCGTGGTATGTCCGACTTCCGACCGGATTGTTCAGGCTTGATATATCTGAAACATCCCAAGATGTCTAAAATAGACGGGCAATTGTCCACTAGCAGCTATGTCTAAATCCCCAATCACCGTCACTGTCAAACTATTTGCCGCTTATCAAGAAGCCTATGGCGGCTCGGAACTGATGCGGGAATTTCCGCCAAAAACAACGGTTGCAGGGGTACTGGAGAGCGTGATTGCCGAGCATCCAGAACTCCAGAAATTGCGCCCTGTCACTCGCTTTGGCGTTAATCTGCAATTTGTTGAACCAGATACTATTCTGCAATCCGGCGATGAAGTGGTACTAATTCCACCCGTCAGCGGCGGCTGAACAAGGCAACTAACATACCCGACAAAAAAAATCGGGTATGTTTGACGGGGTATATAAGCCGTGTTAGCATCAGGCGACAGGTGACGGACAAAGAGAGAGCAATTCTATGACCCAGGCGACAAAAACCCAGAATCAAGCGACAGGTGCAACTTTTAAAGCGCTCAAATGTAAGGAGTGTGGTACAGAGTACGAACTTAAAGCCAGCCATGTGTGTGAGTTCTGCTTTGGTCCGCTGGAAGTGACTTACGACTATAGCGCCCTGAGCCGCAGCGTTACCCGCGAAACCATTCAGGCGGGACCTAATTCTATTTGGCGCTACCGTCCTTTCTTGCCTGTTGCCACTGACACCCCCATTGATGTGGGAACTGGCATGACTCCCCTGGTTCACTCGAATCGCTTGGCGCGGCGCTTGGGTCTGAAAAAGCTTTACATTAAAAACGATGCCGTCAATATGCCCACCCTCAGCTTCAAAGATCGGGTGGTGTCCGTCGCCCTTACCCGCGCTCGTGAGCTAGGCTTTTCAACTGTGTCCTGTGCTAGTACAGGAAATTTGGCAAATTCTACTGCTGCGATCGCTGCCCACGCTGGTCTAGATTGCTGCGTCTTCATCCCCGCTGACCTGGAAGCCGGTAAAGTTCTGGGTACCCTGATTTATAGTCCCACTGTGATCGCGGTGCAGGGTAACTACGATCAAGTTAACCGGCTCTGCTGTGAAGTTGCTAATACATACGGCTGGGGTTTTGTCAACATCAATTTGCGCCCCTACTATTCCGAAGGCTCAAAAACCCTGGGTTATGAAGTGGCAGAACAACTGGGCTGGCAGTTACCCGATCACATCGTCGCTCCCCTAGCCTCCGGCTCTCTGTTCACCAAAATATATAAAGGCTTCCAAGAATTTATTCAAGTTGGCTTGGTGGCACAGAAAGACGTCCGGTTCAGCGGCGCTCAGGCAGATGGGTGTTCACCGATTGCCCAAGCCTTTCGAGAAGAACGCGACTTCGTCAAGCCAGTCAAGCCCAACACAATTGCCAAATCTCTGGCGATTGGCAACCCAGCTGATGGGATCTATGCGATTGACATCGCTCGGAAAACCGGCGGCAACATTGAATCGGTTAGTGATGCTGAAATTATTGATGGCATTAAACTGCTAGCTGAAACCGAAGGCATCTTTACCGAAACAGCTGGTGGCACAACGATCGCAGTGCTGAAAAAACTGGTAGAAGCTGGCAAAATTGACCCAGATGAAACTACTGTGGTTTATATTACCGGCAATGGTCTGAAAACACAGGAAGCCGTGCAAGGCTACATCGGAGAGCCGCTGACGATTGAGGCGAAGCTGGATAGTTTTGAACGGGCGCTGGAGCGATCGCGTACATTGGAGCGCCTCGACTGGCAGCAAGTCCTGGTTTAATCAGTTTTGAATTTTTAGACTTGTTAACGCCCAACCAACAACCAACACTTAAACTATGTCAGTCAAAGTTTTGATTCCCACTCCCCTCCAGAAGTTCACGAATAATCAGGCCACGCTAGAATGCGGTGGCAGCAATGTTGCGGAAATGCTGGAATCATTAGAGCAAAGCTGTCCTGGTATCAAGTCGCGTCTGTGCGATGAACAGGGTGCGCCACGGCGATTTTTGAACTTCTACGTCAACAGCGAAGATATTCGATTTTTAGAAGGGACAGAGACACCCCTTAAAGAGGGTGATGAAGTCAGTATTGTTCCAGCTGTCGCGGGTGGTTGATGGTGTACTGTATAGATCAAGACAAGGATTGACCTAAGCAATGGCAGAACCGACCAATCATAACGACGCCCAAGAGGTGGCTCCCAGCACCGTTGAACAGCAGGCTCCGAGTGTCTCTGAGTCACACGCTCCCAGTACTGACGAAGCGCAGGCAACTGATATTCCAACAGCAAACGCGCCTGATCCAACAACCGTAAATCCAGAGGTGAACGCTGATGCCACTGGGGTAGATCAACCGGCTCAAACCAAGCCACCTGGGAAGCCTGCCAAAGCAGCCGCTGTACCACCCAAGGGTGATAAGCCAGCGGCTAAGGCAGCAGGTGATAAGCCAGCAGCCAAGGCAGGAAAAAAGGAGAAGGGACCGGCAGTTGAAGACAAGCCGTTTGCAGAGTTTATTCAACAGGACTACTTGCCAGCTTTGAAGAAGGCACTCGCGGCTCAGGGCGTCCAAGAGCTAGAGCTAACTTTTGCCAAGCAGAAGGTTCCCATCGCTGGCTACGATCAAGCCGATGGGTGGTGGCAAGTAATGGGGCGCTGGCAGAATGGTATGCGTCAATTCAACCTTTATTTCCCTAAAGAAAACATTCAAGGACAAAGAGCTTTTTCCTGCAATGAAGGCTCCAAGCCAAGTACCCTTGAACCGTTCTTAATTGATGAGCGCACTGTGACATTAGACCTAATGATATATGGAGTTATTCAGCGCTTGAACGGTCAAAAGTGGCTAGAGAGAAATTAACTACTCACTGCGTCCTTGGCGTTTGGACACTGCGTTGTAACTCTTAACATTATTAGTAGTTGTCATTAGCGTGAGGCTTGGTAAAATGAATTCGATAAGAGTGTAAATAAAGAATCAGCTCGACGGCCCAAGGCAAAGAGATAAGAAAAGACATGGTAGATTCCCTGAAGAAACCGGGTTTGGAAGAGATGCGACCAGGGGTGAAAGTCCCAGCGAAGGAAACCCTGCTGACGCCCCGGTTTTACACCACAGACTTTGATGAGATGGCGCGGATGGACATCTCGGTCAACGAAGCCGAGCTGAAAGCGCTTCTAGAAGAGTTCCGCGCCGACTACAATCGTCATCATTTTGTCCGGGATGCGGAATTTGAACAATCCTGGGAAAATATTGATGGGGAGACTCGCAAGTTATTCGTTGAATTTCTGGAGCGTTCCTGCACGGCGGAGTTTTCGGGATTCCTGCTTTACAAAGAACTCAGCCGTCGGTTGAAAGACAAAAGTCCCCTACTGGCAGAGTGCTTTAATTTGATGTCCCGGGATGAGGCACGTCATGCTGGGTTCCTTAATAAGGCTCTGTCAGACTTCAATCTGTCGCTAGATCTGGGGTTTTTAACCAAGAGTCGCAAATACACCTTCTTTAAGCCGAAGTTTATCTTTTACGCCACCTATCTTTCCGAGAAGATCGGCTACTGGCGGTACATCACGATTTATCGTCACTTAGAAGCGCATCCTGAAGATCGGATCTATCCTATTTTCCGGTTCTTTGAAAACTGGTGTCAGGATGAAAACCGGCATGGGGATTTCTTCGACGCCATGATGAAGTCCCAGCCGCAGATGTTGAATGATTGGAAGGCGAGGCTGTGGTGCCGGTTCTTCCTGCTGTCGGTGTTTGTGACGATGTATCTAAACGACATTCAGCGCTCAGGGTTCTATGCGTCGATTGGTTTAGATGCACGGGAGTATGACATCTTTGTGATTAAGAAGACAAACGAAACAGCTGGGCGGGTGTTCCCGGTGATGCTGGATGTGGAGAATCCAGAGTTTTACGGGCGGCTGGATGTTTGTACAAACAATAACGAGAAGTTGAGTGCGATCGCCAACTCAAATACTCCTAAATTCCTGCAATTCTTCCAAAAGCTACCGCTTTACGTCTCCAATGGATGGCAGTTTGTGCGGCTGTACTTGATGAAACCAATTGAAATGGCTTCGCATCAAGGCAAGGTACGCTAAGTTTCAATTTTGCTTAGCTGAAGTGGTTCTGCATAGTGCAGAGCCACTTTTTTGTTACGCTAAGCACTTGATTGGTTAATTGGGCAAGAGGTCACGGATGCAAACAGTTCAGAACTGGTTGGCTCAAAAAGCCAATCAGTCAGTGCTTTTTTGGCTGGTTGGGGGACTACTGTTTCGGTGCATAATTGCTTTCTGGCTCTACCCTACCTTTGATGAAGCTTACTACTATCTCTACAGCCTGCATCTGGACTGGAGCTATTTCGATCATCCAATTTTTGTGGCGCTCACAACTGGCTTTGGTCCGTGGTTAACTGGAGTTGTATCCCAATTCACGATTCGCCTGGGAGCGCTGATTTGGCATACAGGCAGTTTGGTGCTTTTGTATCTGACTAGCTTCAAACTATTCTCTGCCAAGGCTGCCAGTATGACTTTGGCGATCGCCACCATAATTCCAATTTTTCAAGTTGGCTTTGGCGTCCTAAGTCTACCCGACAGTCCACTGATGTTTTTCTGGTCAGCCAGTTTATACTGTGCAGCCAATGAATTTTTTCGGCAGCCTTGGAATCAATTGCACAGCGTGTCAGAGTCTGATGAATCCGGAGCATCTAATTTATACCTCCCGAGTTACCGCTTAGCAATTCTTGGTATCCTGGTTGGATTAGCCTGCCTGAGCAAATATCACGGTTTTGTTTTAGGCTTGGGGCTGATTGGTTTTTGTTTAACAAGTCCACGTCATCGCTCTGTTCTGCGCTCCCGTTGGGCATGGCTAGGGTTAGGCTTATTTGTCATAACCATCTTCCCAATTTTGTTCTGGAATATGCAGCATGATTGGGTATCCTTTCGTTTTCAATCAGCGCGAGCAGTGCCCAAGGGTGGCTACAACTTACTGAATGTAGGAGCCGTTTGTTTAGCTGAAATAGCTTACCTGTTCCCAACTATAGGATTGCCGCTCTGGTGGGTGAGTTTGCGACCAGCAGTGGCTAGAACAACTCAACTTTTTTCTAAGAAATCATTAACCTACGGGAGAGATTTAGAGGCACAGCTATTGATTTTATGGCTGTCCCTGCCCCTGATTCTAGGATTTACCCTCATAGGAGGATATCTACACATTTTGCCGAATTGGTCGATGCCAGGATTTTGGGGGACAACTTTGCTGCTAGGGCAACGGGCAGTCATCTGGCAGCAGCAATCCCGACGTTGGGTGCGGCGATGGCTAAGAGGTTCGGGAATTGTAGCTGGTAGCATTTTACTAGTTGCCCTGCTCCAGGTGACAACAGGAATACTGCAAAAGCCTAGCCAACACGCCCTACTGGGAGGGTTTTTGCCTCCCAAGGACGACCCCTCTACAGAACTGATTGATACTCAGCAACTGCGGCGCGGCTTTGCGGAATCTCCTGTGTTCAGTGCGGCTTTAGAGAACTCTAGCTTTATATTCACCAATCGCTATTACATAGGTGGACCGATTGCCATGGCACTTAGACCTATAGCTCATAATATACCGATTACTTGCTTTGACATTGACCAGGATCTGCGTGGCTTTGCTTTTTGGTCACGGCCCGATCAATGGCTAGGAAAAGACGCGCTATACGTCACCACTACCCCCTTTAATCTAAGAAAAGATTTGATGGCTAGCTATCGAAGTTACTTCAGCAGCCTACAGGAGATCGGAACGATACCGATTCGGCGAGGCGGGGTGGTGATAAATGTCGTTTATGTCTACCAGGCTAAGACGCTCCTAAAGCCCTATCCCCGGTCTTATGGAATGTGACAAAATAAGTCGTAAGTCGTAAGTCGTAAGTCGTAAGTGAAGAGGTAGAAATCTGGGGCAAGAGTGTTAGAAAAATAAAAACAATGCGTCGAGATGGCGCAGCCGCGATCCAAGAAGCGTCGATATTCATACCGCGGGGCTTGTAGAGTGTAGTTACTTACGACTGAAGACTGCAGACTTACGACTTAAGTTTACCGGGCTGTTCGGAGCAACAGCAATCCGCCTGCCCCAAAACCAAACATAGCTGGCAACCAAGCTGATATCAAAGGAGAGAGAACATTCGCTAAGCCCAGCGCATTACTAATAAAATTGAGTAAGTAGTAAGTAAAAACCACCACGACACAAATGCCAAAACTTGTCCCTTGACCCGCGCGCTGTGGTCTGATTCCCAAAGCTGCGCCAACCAAGCCAAAGACAGTACAAACAAACGGAAAGGCGATTTTTGCTTGTATGTGAACCTTGATGGCGCGAATTTTTTTTTCATCACCGGTCAGGCGGACAATTTCTAGATACTTTTGAGCCTGAGCAATGTTCATTTCGCCGTATTTCAAGCTATTTGAGGCTAAATCTAAAGGTGTGCGGGGCAGATGCAACTGTCGGTGTTCAAATCGCACAATGTTGCGGTACGAACTATCTGGAGCGACTAAATAGATCGTGCCATTGAAAAAATCCCAGGTATTTTGGCTTGGATTCCACGAGGCTGATTTTGCAACCACAATTTGATTCAGACTTTCCTGACCACGATCCACAATGGTCAAGTTTTTCATGCGCTGACCATCAAACTGGTCAGCGTAAAACAAGCGCGAGAGTACATTTACCTTGCTCCCATCCGATTGCTGAACTTGGTGGTATTCGGGATAAAAAATGTTGTGCTGCTGGAACGCTCGCTTTTCTGGCTTCAGCGATCGCTGAAGAATAAGGTCTGCCTGGTAATTTGCTGCCGGTACAACTTGCTCGTTTAGCACAAACGTTATCCCCGTGACGACAAAGCTGAGGATGAGAGCAGGCAGCACCAGCCGGTAAATACTCACCCCACAGCTACGGAGGGCAATCAGTTCGCTGTCGCTAGAAAGACGACCGTAAGTTATCAAGGCAGCGAACAGTGTGGACATTGGGATCGCCAAGCTAATGAAGTATGGAAGATTCAACCAAAAAACATTCAAGGCGATCGCTAGCGGTAGCCCAGATTCCACCACTTTCCGCACTAGGTCAACCACAGCGCCAACCGCCACCCCAACAGAAGAAAAGGCTCCCACACCAAACAAAAAGGGCGGGATAAGTTCGGCGGCAATGTAGCGATCCATAACCGAAGGGGTAGGAACTGGCAGGTTGAAAAACTTGAAAAACTTGTAGCTGCCTAATGTCATCATCAACTGCGTACACCAGCACGCATAAAAATATGGTAGAGTCTTCGCCACGGCTGAGACAGAGAATTTGCTATAGCTTCATAGCCTACTGCTAAAATACCCCCAACGTTTGGAGCAATTTCCCTTTGAGAAGGGTATGCTGGAGCACGGCTTGGTATAAAGAGCTAGAGGAGTTGAACGGATGAGTTTGCGTAAAGATGCATTGGAGATTCTCAAACAAACCAGTCGGACTTTTTACATTCCAATCAGTCGTTTACCGCTGGGACTACAGGAAGCAGTCGCATCAGCCTACCTGTGTATGCGCGCCATTGACCAAATTGAAGACCATCCAGGACTGGATAACCCTACTAAGGCTTATCTGTTGCAAACGGTTAGTCTGAAATTACAAGCAGCAGTTGACGGTCGCGCCCTTGAAGAGTTGGGGTTAGCATTCAATCCACATCAGAGCCTGCTGGAAGAGGTAACACTTCGGATTGGTGAATGGGCTCTACTAGCACCCGAGACGATTGCACCTCGAATCTGGGATGCAACTGCAATCATGTCGGATCGGATGGCTTACTGGGCTACCAACAACTGGAAAATTCAGACAGAGGCTGATTTGGACCGCTACACGTTTGGGGTGGCTGGTGCGGTTGGGTTACTACTGTCTGATTTGTGGCTGTGGTATGATGGAACCCAGACGAACCGTTCTCATGCGCTCGGGTTTGGTCGAGGTTTACAGGCGGTAAACATTCTACGTAATCACACTGAAGACAAAAGGCGTGGGGTAGACTTCTTTCCAGAGGGCTGGAGTGACGAAGATCTGCACAGGTATGCGCGTCGCCATCTAAGTCTTGCCGACGCCTACACAAAAGCTCTCCCGCCTGGTCCCGCTCTAGACTTCTGTAAAATTCCGCTGGCCTTAGCCTATGCTACCCTTGACGCCCTGGTTCTTGGCGAACATAAACTCAGCCGCCGTGCTGTTCTGGCTCTGCTTGAGCAGGTGACTAGTAGTCCATCACATTTGTTTTGATCGCTTTGATGCCGGGAGTAGGGCAGGGGGGCAGGGGGGCAGGGGGGCAGAGGGGCAGAGGGGCAGAGGGGCAGGGGGGCAGAGGGGCAGAGGGGCAGAGGGGCAGAGGGGCAGAGGGGCAGAGGGGACGAATACAGGTGAGGCGCGAACTGCGTTGCTGTTCGAGGCAGCCAACCGTCATAGTGTGGGTGGGGCTTGAAAGATAGCGCTCCACTCCGTTCCCCCGCTGTGGGGGCGCTATCTTTCATTCCCCCCTGCCCCTCTGCCCTCCTGCCCCCCTGCTCTCTTCTGTGTGGCAAAATGAAAGTCGGTGTTCCGACATTTTTTCTAGGTAATCCTGTGAGTCCAACTGCGCCTAACGCTACCCGCCGCGTCGTTTTCCCTTTCACTGCTATTGTGGGTCAGTCAGATATGAAACTGGCCTTATTGTTAAACGTGATTGACCCTAAAATTGGCGGTGTCATGATTATGGGCGATCGCGGCACTGGTAAATCTACAACCATCAGGGCGCTGGCTGATCTGCTGCCAGAAATTACAGTCGTTGCCAATGACCCCTTCAACAGCCACCCCAGCGATCCTGATATGATGAGCGATGCCGTCCGGCAGCAGGTGGAGCAACAGGTAGAAATTGACGTTGCCAAGAAAAAAGTCCCGATGGTTGACCTGCCGCTAGGAGCTACAGAAGACCGGGTTTGCGGCACTATCGACATTGAAAAAGCCCTTTCGGAAGGTGTTAAAGCCTTTGAACCAGGACTACTCGCAAAAGCCAATCGAGGCATACTCTATGTCGATGAAGTCAACCTGCTAGATGATCACTTGGTAGATGTACTGCTCGACTCAGCAGCAAGCGGCTGGAATACCGTCGAACGCGAAGGCATTTCCATCCGCCACCCCGCTCGTTTCGTACTCGTTGGTTCTGGTAACCCCGAAGAAGGCGAACTGCGACCCCAGCTGCTTGATCGCTTCGGGATGCATGCTGAAATCCACACCGTCAAAGAACCAGCCCTGCGAGTGCAAATCGTAGATCAACGGACAGAATTTGACCAAAACCCCCAACTGTTTCTAGAAACGTATCGGTCCCAGCAAGAAGCGTTGCAACAACAGCTAGTCAGCGCCCAAGAACTTCTGCCCTCAGTAGAGATTGAAAGAAACCTGCGGGTAAACATTTCTGAAGTCTGCTCTGAACTTGATGTTGACGGCTTGCGGGGTGACATCGTAACCAGACGCGCTGCGGCAGCCCTAGCAGCGTTTGAAGGCCGCGTGGAAATCACAGTTGATGATATTCGGCGTGTCATGACTTTGTGTCTACGCCACCGGCTACGCAAAGACCCCTTGGAGTCGATTGATTCCGGCTATAAGGTGGAAAAAACCTTTAACCGCGTCTTCGGCATCGAAACACCGTCAGAAGAGAACTCAGCTGTTACACAAACAAATGGCACGGGTAAGCCTGGTGCTCGTTCTCGCTAATCACTCATGATTAACCGTCTTTCCAGGCTACCGATGAGAACTTGGCGCTTTTGGTTGCATACTTTAATTTTGTCTAGCCAATACAATCCACCCCGCTTTATAGAGCTAGTGATGTTATTGCTGGCAATGAGTTTGCTGGGGATTTGGCAAATTGTACCGAACTGGCCTTATCTAGTACTGAGCTTGAGCTATATAGTCGGGGTATCTATTTCTATCCTGGTGCGGGAAGCGATCGCGCCCTCACCCCAGCCGCGAGCCACACAGATAACGGCAGTGCTATTGTTAATCATCAGCGTATATGGCTTTGCTCAGCTGCTGTGACTGAAACAGGGGTCAGAGGTCAGGGGTCAGGGGGAAGAAGGAAGAATTACTAATCCCTCTTTCAGGCGCTGGCCATTCTCTACCTTATTCTCATAGAACAGCTTGACAGACTAGTCTGTCTAAGAGTAGATTGACAACTATGAATGAATTAGTCTCACATAGCGAGCCAAAGGCAAGAATTCTGGAAACGGCTTCCCGGCTGTTTTACGAACAGGGTTATCAAGCCACTGGAATCAATCAGCTCATTGCTGAGGCAGGAGTAGCAAAAGCAAGCTTTTATCAGCACTTCCCTTCAAAAGAGGATTTGTGCGTCGCTTACTTGCACAATCGTCATCACGACTGGTTTTCTAGATTAAGGAAGGAGGTGGAGTCACACACGCAGCCCCAACAGAGGTTGCTGAGCCTGTTTACTTTTATTGAGTCACGCATGCAAATTACGAATTTCAGAGGTTGTGCTTTCCTGAATATGGCTTCTGAATTTCCGGCACCTGACAGTCGGATTCGGCAAGAAATTGTTGATCATAAGACAGTTTTGCGGGAGTACATAAGGAAGTTAATCGAGTCCTACAGGAGTGAAGTTGACAAACCCGCTTTGGTTGAAACCTCAGCCTTAGCAGATACCATATACATCTTGTTTGAAGGAGCGATTGTAGAGAGTCAAAATTACAGAGCGCTCTGGCCTATACAAGCGGCGAGGGAAACAGTTAAACGCATGATTCAATGAATGTAGGTATGTTTGGCTTTTAAACAGACTTGTCTGTCTAGTGTGTGCTGATCCAACAGCACCAGTCAAGACCACAACCAACCTGATTGATGTGCTAATTAGTTTCATCACTGCCAACTAAATTTCAGAAGAATAGGACCACAATGGAAAAACACCCGTTCCGCACCGCGAAGGAGAGCGGCAGCTCGACTGAGAAATTTGCAGCGCTGTTTACGCCGGACATCAGGTTCAAGAGTCCCATCTTCGTCAAGCCGCTAGTTGGACAAGATATAGTTCTTTCAGTTCTTCTAAATGCTGGGGAGGTCATCGGGGCAAGGAGCTACCTGGACGAGTTCCGGCAGGGTGACAAGACCGCGCTCACGTGGGAGGGCATGGTCGAAGGCTATCCGCTCTACGGCGTTGATCTGATCATCGACGAGTCCGACGGACTGGTCAAAGAACTAGCAGTGACGATGCGGCCATTCCCAGTTGTCGGCCTGTTCCGAGAGGCGATGTTCCTGCGATTAGAATCAGTGTTACCACCGGATGTTTGGGAGCTAGAAGCATTATAGCACACGGCAGCTAAGGCACAGATGCCCTATGACAACGCAACCTTTGATACCGTCATCGGCCTGGCCAAACAATTCAAGGAGAAAATATGTCAATAGTCTCTAACTTGGCGCGCCGAAAGCTACACTATGGCTGGCTCGTTGCGGCTCTAACTTTTTTAACTCTGCTAGCGGCAGCAGGGGTTCGCTCGGCCCCAGGAGTACTTATTGTGCCGCTCGAGCATGAGTTCGGCTGGAGCAGAGCGACGATATCGCTGGCTGTCTCCATCAACTTGTTACTCTACGGCCTGAGCGGACCCTTTGCCGCAGCGGTTATGGAATACATTGGCATTCGACGGACTATGTTGTTCTCGCTTGCCTTCGTCGCCACTGGCGTCACCTTAACTACCCTGATGTCGGCTTCGTGGCAGTTGGTCTTACTTTGGGGCGTCATCATCGGCAGCGGCACAGGCATGATTGCACTGGTCTTAGGTGCCGTCGTAGTCAATCGCTGGTTTAAAGAGCGGCGGGGTTTAGTTCTCGGCGTCTTGACTGCGAGCACGGCTACTGGGCAACTAGTGTTTCTACCAATGCTGGCATCGGTGATCGAACGCTTTGGGTGGCGATCTGCTGTCCTTATCATCGCTGGCGCGACACTCCTGCTCATGCCTCTGATCGCGGTATTTATGCGCGATCGCCCTGCTGATCTCGGCTTACAACCGTTCGGCGACAAGACCAAGACGGTGGAGGTGCCGCAGCCAAAGTTGAATCCCATCGCCTCGACACTCAATGGACTTAGGCTCGGAATCGAATCGCGCGACTTCTGGCTCTTGTTCATCAGTTGTTTCATCTGCGGTGCCAGCACGAACGGACTGATTGGCACACACCTGATCCCCGCCTGCGTCGACCATGGAATACCTGAAGTCAGAGCTGCTTGTCTACTTGCTGTCATGGGCATATTTGATTTTGTCGGAACTACGGCATCCGGTTGGCTGTCTGACAGATATAACAATCGATACCTGCTTTGCTGGTACTATGCTCTGCGCGGTTTGTCCCTGATCTACCTGCCCTTCAGCTTCGACTTCTCCTTTTACGGACTCTCCCTGTTCGCGGTCTTCTATGGACTTGATGGGATTGCAACAGTGCCGCCCACCGTGCGTCTCATTACTAACGTGTTTGGTAAGGAGAATACCGGCGTCATGTTCGGTTGGATCGTCGCAGGACATCAGATCGGCGCAGCGATCGCGGCGTTCGGCGCAGGTGCACTGAGGACATGGCTGGGCAGTTATCAGCAAGCCTTTATCATCTCTGGTGTGCTGTGCCTCCTTGCAGCTGTCCTCGTACTCCGCATCGATCAATTACCCCGGCGCATGCAACTCAGTTTCAGTAGAAACAGACTTTCCTAGCTACTCAAAATAGAATTTTCCTCAGATCCAGCACAAACCTAGGTAGGACATCCTCACCTGATAGATTAGCAGGAGACTGCAACACCTCCACTTTCTGGCTTGACCGATAAATCTCAACTCGTTGGTTTTGAGGGTCAATTAGCCAGCCCAGACGTACTCCGTTGTCAATGTACTCCTGCATCTTAGCTTGCAGTTTCTCAAGATTATCTGTGGCAGAACGTAACTCAACTACAAAATCAGGAGCCAAGGGCAGAAATTTTGCAGGATCGGGATTCAAAGCTTTTAATCTTTCCTGTCTCACCCAAGCGGCATCGGGAGATCGATCTGCACCATTGGGAAGTTTGAAGCCTGTGGAGGAGTCAAAAGCTAGCCCCGTAGCATCTGCCTCTGACCAGAGTTCTAGTCGAGTCGTGAGCTTAGAATTACGATTCCCTGTCTCCCATCCTGTCGGTGGCATGACAATTAGTTCACATGAAGCTGTGCGCTCAAATCTGACATCACGATTAGCCTGACAGAGTTGGTAGAACTGCTCATCAGTCAGGTGGATTACGGGTTCTAAGTTGAGAGTAATGGTGGTCATTGGCTGCTTGAGTTCTATCGGTATGAACTACCCCAAGAATAGCTTTGCGAGAGTGGGGTTTCTAAATCCCCACTAATACATCCAAAATTAAAATCTGTGCGCCTAAGTTCGATTTATACGAGCTGGTAACGCTCTGCACAGAACAATCAAGAGCGTAGTACTAAAGTTGTGCAACGCTGGTTCGACCCTGACTATAAAACCGGAGGGTATTGGTTCTACAAGGTGTCAGAGTCCGGCAAACTCTATCCAGAAGAAGCGCTCCTTCCACGAGATGATTAGTCATGAGCGAGTGCGCACCATTGCTCAATAAGTTCGGCTACCAGGGTGGCTAAATACTTCGTAGTCATTAATTACGTACCCTTAATATCCATCACCCGGGAGCAGCATTTTGCAATTGGGGAGTGCGATCACCGGCTTCTAGTAGGATTTGTTCCAGAGCCTGCAAACGGGTCAGACATTGGTAGACCAGATATGATGTGTTTGGGAGATAATATGATTAACCTAACCCAGACCTGAATCAGACATGTTTACTGCTCGCCTAAAAAATGGGGAAACTGTCCAAGTCTTGCTAGAAGACTTGGAAGACTTTATAGAAAACAACATAGATCAAATCCAAGTCCAGCATAAAAAAATGGGCAAGCGACGGAGCGCTCCTGTAGATTCTACTTCCAGTGCTAGCAGTAAATGACAACTGCTACCCCTAAGTGTTCCAATATATAATCTTCTGCATCTAGCTGCTCCTCAGTTTTAGCAACGTAAACATTACAGTCTCTGAAGAATTTATATTCCGTCATTGGATTGTCCTGTGGTGACGGAATATACTCTTGCTCTATCCCCAGTTCTACGTACACTGGAAGTCTTACCCGTCTTATTATTTGACCATAAACGTACCCACCATCAGCAGCCGCATCAAAATCTATGCGGGTAGTTTTTATTCTTAGGGTCATACATCCCTGATTGACCAATAAACAGCCAATTATAAATGTCAGTGGCACTCATAGTGCCAGTATAAGCAGATTTTATGTGTTTTCTAAGGTGAAGGAGAACATGCGGTTTTCAGGCGCAGTGATTGATAAGCTCTGGTTAATTGTCGCGCTACTGGTCAACCCAGTCCACGACAACTCAATGGTTTGGGCCATTTACACCGGAATAATGCCCTATTCCGGTGTAAGATTATTTAATGAAAATTGACCGTCATGACCAAGCCAAGATCCTATCATCAGATGAGCTCTCAAGGCTATTCAGTACGGGACTAAAAACGGCACGCGATCCGCCTAGCGGACGCGCTTCGCTTCGGGCTTTGTTCGGGGTGTGTCTGTACACTGGCACCCGCATTGCTGAGGCTTGCTCCTTGCATACTAAGGACGTGTACGCGATAGACGGCAGCGTCAGACCCCGCGTCACCATCCGCAAGGGAACAACCAAAGGCAAGATTGAAACTCGCTCTGTCCCGGTCAATCAGTCGTTAGCAGCGCTGCTGGCTTCTTACCAGTCATCTAAGGTCTATCTGTTCCCAGGGAGGCACTCTTTAGGACACATCCACCCAGATTCAGCAGACAAAATCCTTCGCGCTGCATTCATCGAGCTGGGGATTGAGGGAGCGAGTACCCATAGCTTCAGACGCACTTGCCTCACCCAAATGCATAGGGCTGGTGTGCCGTTGAAGGTGATTCAGAAGATTTCAGGTCACAAAACTTTGTCTGCATTGCAGAAGTATCTGGAAGTGCTGGATGAGGATTTGGAGTCGGCTATCGCTACACTTAAATTCTGAGGTGTGACTACCGCGCACCACATCGCTCAAACAAGCATCGAATCTGGAGCTTGGCTCATGAACAGTTCAAAAACTTTATTAGAAGATTATTTCGAGTTTTTGTCACCCGATGACATCCGCATTAAAGGACACCGCATCGGCATTGATGACGTAATTAATTACTATCTACAAGGATATTCGCCAGAGCAAATTCTCGCCGAATTGCCTTCCCTAAATCTAGAGAAGATTCACGCGACCATTACCTACTACCTGCATAATCGTGCTGAAATAGACGCTTATATGGCACGACTGGCGGCGTGGCGCTCAAAACGCTATCAGGAATCGCTCTTGCGTGAACCTTCACCTGTAGTGAAGCGGTTTAGAGCCTTGAAAGCTCAAAGAGTTAAGCAGCAGGTAGCCTCTGAGTGAAAGTACGTTTCTTGCTTGATGAGAATTTGCCACCCAGACTCACGGTGGCTATCTTGCGCTTCAACTCGGCAATCGATGTCCGACGAGTAGGCGATCCTGATATGCCGCCTTTAGGAACCCTCGATCCAGAACTACTGCGTTACCTAGAACTATCACAACGGCTATTGGTAACAAACAATCGCACAAGGCAAGCCACAGCATCTGGAAGCACATTGGGCTGCTGGTGGGCAGATTTGGGGACTGTTTTGGTTACGACCTTCTGCAACGATAAGCAGATGTGCAGAAGAACTCTATATGATTTGGGAAACGAGTGAGGCCACTGAGTGGGTTGATGTGGTGGATTGGATTCCATTTTAGAGGTCGTGAGCGTCGGAAGCATTACACCAAATGGCACTAACGTTTACTGCTGCCGCTACTAGCTAATTTGTAATTTCTGACTGGACTGCTGTTAAGCCTGATTATCGCGCAAAATTCTCAGATTTTCACGGATAGTGATTGTGTTGGGGTGGTTTACCCCTAAGCTAAGTTCAGCAATTTCCAATGCTTTTTGGTAGAGTGGTTCAGCTTCGGTGTAGCGTCCTTGGGATTGGTAGAGTTCTGCCAAGTTGTTGTAACTGGTGGCGACAGAGGGATGCTCTTCTCCCAGCAGGCGTTGACTTAGTGACAATGCTTTTTGGTAGAGTGGTTCAGCTTCGATGTAGCGTCTTTGGTATTGGTAGAGTTGTGCCAAGTTGTTGTAACTGGTGGCGATATCTGGATGCTCTTCTCCCAGCAGGCGTTGATTTAGTGACAATGCTTTTTGGTAGAGTGGTTCGGCTTCGGTGTAGCGTTTAAGGGATAAGTAGAGTGCTGCCAAGTTGTTGTAACTGTTGGCGACATCGCGATGATCTTCTCCCAACAGGCGTTGCCTTAGTTCCAATGCTCTTTGGTAGAGTGGTTCAGCTTCGGGGTAGCGGCCTTGGAATTTGTAGACTAAAGCCAAGCCGGTGTAAATGCTGGCGACATTGGTACCATGTTCATGTGAAAATGCGCCAAATCCAAAAAAGCTGAAAACCTTAATTAATAAGGAAAACAATAGTTGCTTAAAGCGCAGCTTCATAGAGAAATGGTAGGGATGCTCTTCTCCCAGCAGGGGTGGAATTAGTTCCAATTGTTTTTGGTAGAGTCGTTCAGCTTCGGGGTAGCGTCCAAGGGATAAGTAGAGATTAGCCAAGTTGTTGTAAATGCTGGCGATACGGGGATGCTCTTCTCCCAAGCGTTCTATAGCAACTGATAAACATTGCTCGTACCAAAGTAATGCTTGTGCATAAGCTCCCTGAGCCTCGTAAAAACTACCTAAGCTAACAAAGGGCCAAATTAAATCTTTATCACTTAAATATCTCTTGTAATCAGTGGCAGCTGAGGTAAGGTGCGGGATTACAGGAGTGAGCTTAGTGACTTCTTGCAAAGTAGGTGCATCAGGGATTTTCTTCGCCACTTCTACCATTGCAGTGCAGTAATTAGACTTCTGCTCGTCCGCAGCAGCTAAGCTGTTTTGCTTAGTTCTCAGAAACTCTCGAATCAGTTGATGTAACTGATAATGATTTTCGCCCTGTAACAAGTGCAAGTTTTCTAATTTTACTCTTGCCTCTTCCAGTTCTTTCGAGTCTTGCTCAGGAGCAGCGCTTTCCACCAGTAACCAAGGAATCGGAGCCAAAGCGAATAAAAGCAAACAGCCTAAATGCTGGGCAGGTTCATCTAATTCTTCCCAACTCAATTCAAAGGCAGCTTCTACTCCACGTTTGATATTTAGAGTCCAAGTAGGGTCATTTTCAGGTACTATTAAAGAGGGATGACCTAGCACTTGCGCTTTTTCTGCCAACCGTCGTAGTAATTCTGTTAAAGATATCTTGCGCTTTTTCACATACCGGCCGACTAATTGTAATGCTAGGGGCAAGTAGCCTAAACGCTGAATTAGTTCTTTAGCTTTTTCTAATTCTTGGTTTATCTTTTCTGACCCAATCAATTGAGCCAGTAATTCGAGTGCATCTTCTGATGCTAAAACTTCTAAAAACAAAGAGCTAGGTAAATTTAGCTTTAATCTAGTTGTAATTATTACTTTAAATTGGGATGGTTGTGGTGGTAAGTACGGCTTTATGTGACCGTAATTCTTGACATCATCCAAAACCACCAGAGTATTTCCCTGATGCCAATGCTTCCAGCACCAACGTACTCGTTGTTGTAACTCCAAATCATCTGGAGGTTGCAAACCTAAATCTGTTAGAGCAAATTGTACGATTTGCAAACCAATGTCTTCTTCTCTTGCTCGTAGCCAACAGATTCCACCAGGATAATTATTCAAGTGCAAATGTAACAATGAATACTGGATTCCTAATTCGGTTTTTCCAACTCCCCCCATGCCTTCAACCGCTGCAATCACTACTTCATTCTGGCGTTGTAACTGTTGGTGGAGGCGTTCTAATTCCCTCGCTCGTCCAACAAACTCATCTGTGCTACTGGGGGGAATATTTTGAGGTAAACCTGTTGGTTTAGGAAGATCACCAAAATTGTTTACGGTTTTGTGAGTTTGGGTAATATTTCCGACTATAATATCACCACCAGACTGGACATTCTTAAAGATTTCTTGTCCGGGATCTTGAGAGTCTAGATGATTAGCCATTCTTTTAGGCTTCTTGATTTAAGTTAACTACATCAATGCTTTGTGCTTCGACACCTTTGAGCATTTCTTGTTCAACTGCACCAGAGTGCGTAGCTTTTTGACTGATGTCTTTGGCTTTCAAACCATCACTCAATTCAATCTCACTCAGAACTACCTGACGTATCCTTTCATCTTGTGCTTGTAGTTGCTGGACTAGTGACTTAAGTTTATTAGCAAATGCTTCATCTGCATCGATTTGGGTTTGCAGTTCATCTTGCAGCTTTGTCTTATTCGCTTCTGTAGGTTGATTTTGCGCTCTTGTCAGCAACCCTTCTGTTCCCTCTGCTCTAAACTTTTCACGGATGGTATTTACTAGTTGAGCAAATGTATCAGCAACACCTTTAGTTAAAGTTTTTCCACCTTCTTTGATTGCCTCAGAGAAAAATAAAGAGACAATCACTGCTGCTGTTAGAGGTTCTACATAAGCTTACACTTAAATTTAGTAGTGACAGAGTAACATAAAAACCTACTAGACAAATTTCCGAATTTTTAGACGGAGTTGTAATAAGATTTATTAAGTTATAAAGAGTTGAAGAGGGCAGTGCAACATTCTACCTTTGGGCTTTTTCGTGGAATGTCCGCTAGATAGACACAATTAGCCTACACCGGCTCAGGTGTGTTTCCCGGAAACTTAGCATTTAATTCAGTTATGTAACCTTGACAATTCTGGTCTATCGCTTTCTCTCAGGTGCTGGAACGGAAAGCTGTAGAATCCCGGTGTAACGACGAGCCAGCTCTATACTTCCACTGCCTCTGTCGTTTTTCACCTTATCCCCCAAAACCAGAGATTTATTAAGGCTAATGCCAGATTAGTGACGGATTCTTGCATTGCAATAAGTATATAAGTAGACCAGTGAGTTTTTGCCCTGGTCTAACTGTAGTGATAGATTTTTCTACTACTACTACTACTACTTTTTCTTGCGCGGTCGCTGTGCTAGATCTGAAGCTGCCACAGATTTCTCGGTCTTAGTTGATTTGAGATTACGTAGAATCTCGGAAGCTTTGCTCCCTTCTTTTTTACCTGTTGACACGGACAGACCTAAGCGCACTTTAGCTTGCGCACCAGCAGAAAATTTTCTTAATCACCAAGTCAATGTAAAGTTTTGTAGCTGGTTGCGGAAATTCTGACTCGAAAACTGAAGAGTCAATAGAAGCAAAAGAGCTCACTGTAGCTAAGTCTGAAAACTCTAATATGGGTAATAATACATCTTTACTCAAGTCTGCTACACCGACTCCAAACCGAAAAGTTACTTATGCAACTTTAGGCTCGACTCTAGGTTCAGCAATCGGCTCGGCAACTGGAATTATCTTCACTGCTTTTTAAATCCCGGAGTTGAAAAATCTTGGAGCAGATATTCCTGATATTGAGCGTAAATCTTTTGAAGACGCAATCACGGCAATTTTTACAGTAGGAGCTACTAGTTTCGCTACATTTGTGTTTGGATATAAGACACGTCCAGCTTTAGGTGATGAAGTAGTTGAACTTAAGCCAGGAGAGCCTAAAGGTTTTTGAATTTCTATCTTCATCAGACTTAAGCTTTAGCGAAACTCATCAACAGCCATAACTTTAGGTGCAGGTTTGGCGGAGCGCGTTTATGTCCAGAAAGTGGTCTTTTTTTACCACGACCCAATGGAAATTTTAGGGAGATGGAGCTGTAGTACAGACCAACTGTGAGAATCTCACTGTCGGTTTGCGCATAAGTTGAAATTTGTGGCACATAAAATGAAACTTACAGCGGTTCTTGATTGAGCAAGATACACTTAAGCAGTAAACTTGAACAAAGCTAAATGGGAAGAGCATACTCTATAGACCTGCGCCAAAGAATCATTGATGC
>JAABUZ0100003373.1_pt1 | contig 23856 bp, 19 predicted proteins | sample 5562091 | NCBI WGS metagenome assembly JAABUZ01 (sample SAMN12813069, study PRJNA571459) | rock metagenome | isolation source: Antarctica rocks | place: Antarctica: Victoria Land, Linnaeus Terrace sud | collected 2015-12-21
CGTGAGGCGTGGTGGCCGATGACACGCGGGCCGCGCCAGTCCAACATGGTGGGCGCTGGCGATGACGCCGCGTCATAATTAGCGCGACGGTGTCAACGGTTGCAGGCGCGATGGAGCATCGTCGTTGCCACCTTCACGTCATGATCCTTGACGCAAAGGTGGCAACCTATCTCACCAAGCGACGCCTGGGACTAGCGCAAACCCAGGTCTTAGCCACTCGCGACATGTCGTGCTCGTGCGCGGCAGGACGTAGCCAATCACCCATGATGATCGGCGCCCGTTGACACCTTCGTGCAAACGTTGACGCCTTCGCGTAAGAATCGTTGACCACTTGGCGTAAACTACCAACCATTGGTACTTTGCGCGAAGATGTTGACACGGCTAGGCGTGGGTTCTGAGCGTGTCAATACCTTGGCGCAAAGGGGGGTTGCACGAAGGTGTTGACACATTGACCAGGTTCACGCTCACGACGCCGGACAAGGCAACGAAACTATGTCGAGGCAAATCACCTCGGCTGACGTTCACGGTGCTACCGAAACGACCCTGTGTCAACACCTTCGTGCAAAGTGTCAATATCTTCACGCAAAAGCCGTCAACACCTTGGCGCAAAGTACCAACCATGACGGCGCCGATGTAAGACATCCTCTCGAGTCCCTCCACGCTATTTCACACATTGGGCTTTGGGACAAACTGTGGACAGGCTGTGGACGATTGTGGATAAGTCGTGCGTCTATCCTATTCGCCTCCAACCTCGCTCTGCCTTCAGCCTCACGATCTCCGCTGCAGGATAATTCCCGTTTATCGCGCCAATCTATACCCGTTACGGGGCAGTCTATCCCCGGTCCCCGTACCAGCGGCCAGCCCCCCCAGTGGAGACATACCCCTTGGTCAGGTGCGCGACGGTGTTGGCTCCTTGACCACGTCGATGCCTGAAAAGGTGGGCAAGGCCACAAAGGTCGTGTGCCATTCTGACCGGCGAGGAGACCGGCGCCGCCACAGGCGCCAGCAACGAACGTGTCGCCGGGGTAGGGGCGCGGGAACCGCAGGGTGAGGGTATGCGGAGTCGCCCCGGTCCGCATCGACCCACAGCGCTTCGTCGTCCGGGAGCAGGATGGCGAGCATGCGCTCGTGGATCGATCCCAGCAGTTCGTTTGATGAGGCCTGTCGTTCTGTCTCCGGCATCGTCTGCTGGAGAGAGATCGGACGGTTCCCTCGACCATGGCATGGCCGGCGCACGCGTTACGGCGGCACGCTATGATACCACGCATCGACCCGATCCTCGCCCTCCATCACGGCAGCATGTGAGCGGCGCTCCCCGCCAAGGTTTCGCGGGTGACATGGCCGCACAGACATCACGTTCTCCGCGCCCGCACGAGGGCGGTGCCCCATATCTCATTGACACACGTCCCACACCCCTCTATTATAGTACATGTGTCCTAATAGATAGAGAGTTGGATCGTGTGATGGTCTGCCCTGCTACGTCCGCCACGCCCGCACGCCGCCGGGCGCGGCTCGACGACGTCATCGCGGCGCTGCACGACCGCTACGGGCGCCACATCATCCGCTGGGGCGCTGAACTCGCGGTCTGGCCTGTGTCGGGCGCGGACGACGGGCTACCGCTCTCGACGGGGTCCCTCGGCTTCGATCTCATCACAGGCGGTCTACCACGAGGGAGCATCACTGAACTCGCGGGCCCGGACGGCAGCGGCAAGGGTACGCTCGCGCTGGCGGCGCTCGCGGCGTGCCAGCGGGACGGCGGGCTCGCGCTGCTCATCGACGCCGACGGGGCGGTCGACCCCGACAGCCTCGTCGCCGCGGGCGTGGACATCGAGCGGCTACTACTCTCCTGCCCGACGACCGCTGCGGAGGCGTGGGACATCGCACTCGCGCTGTGCCGCACCGACGCCCTGCGCCTGGTCGTCCTCGCCTCCCTGCCCGGACTCCTGGCCCTGCCGGGGGCCGACGCGCGGCCCTATCGCCCGGACCGGGGGCTGGCCCTGCTCCAGGGCGCGCTCCGCGGGCGGAGGACCGCGCTCCTGCTCACCAACGGACCCGACACGGCCCTGCCTCGCGCGCCGCTCGGCCGCTCCACCGTCGCACGGGTCGCGACCCTCCGCCTCGCGCTGGACCGACGGGCGTTGCGCTACGGGCCGCACGGCGATGTCGTCGCCCTGCGCGCCCTCGCGCGCGTGGTCAAGCACCGCGGCTTGCCGCGCGACCCGGCCTTCCTCCTGGATATCGCCCCGTCGGGGGCGCGACGCGGCACTGAACTCGTCATGCTGGGCCTGCTGACCGGGTGTCTCACGGAGACATCGCTGGGCCTGATCATGGGCGAGCGCATGGTCGGGCGCACGCCGGAGCGCGCGGCAGCGGCCCTACAAGACGATCCTGACCTCGGGGCCGACCTGGAGCGGCGGGTCCGCGCGGCCTGGGACCGTCGCCAAACGCCATCAGTCCCGATGGAGGTGGCGCGCTGATGGCCGCGTACGGACGGCGCCCTGGGTCCGCTACGGGGCACTCGGCGGCGAAACGGACGGCGGCAAGGCAGTCGGCGGAGCCCGCGTCGTCCCCCTTTCGCACAGGCGTGATCGTCGCGATCCTCCTAGATCCGCCGCTCCCTGTGCAGGCCACCTGGCAGGCTGCGCCCGCGACGCATGGAGCCCCGCTGGCCGTGGGCGCGCCCGACGGGCCGGTGGTGGCCGCCTGTCCGCGGGCGATGGCGTGCGGGGTCGCGGCGGGCCAGAGCGCGGCGCAGGCCCGCCTGCTCTGCCCCGCCCTCCGCGTCACGCCGCCGGACCATGAAGCGGCGTCCCTGCTGTGGGAGACGCTGCTCGACGCCCTCGCCGGCGTCTCGCCGCTCATCGAGGCCGCTGGCGGGGCGAACGGTCTCGCCTACCTGGACGCGCACGGACTTGATCTGCTTTGGGGCGATGGCGCGGCGGTGGCGCGCCGCGCGCTGCGTGTCCTGGCGGCGCACGGGCTGGCGGCGCGGGCGGGGGCGGGGCCGACGCGCACCGTGGCGCTGGCGCTGGCCCGGCGCATGACGGACGACGGGCCGCGCCTGTTGACCCGCGCCGACGCGCGCCCCTTCCTGCGCGCGCTCCCGCTTCACGATCCCGCGCTCGGCCTCCTGCCGGCTACCGTCGCGGCGCTCGCGGATCTCGGCCTCCGGCGCGCGGGGGACCTCGCCGATCTCCCGCACGACGCCCTGGCCCTGCGCGTTGACGCGCCCGTCCTGGCGGCGTGGGAGCGCGCGACGCGGCTGGACGACCCCCCGCTGCGGCCGTGGGCGGCCCCCGAGACCCTCGCCGTGGCCTATCGCCCCGACGGCGGCCTCGCGGATCGGACGATGCTGGAGCGCCTGCTGGGGGAACTGGCCGTCGGGCTCGCGGCACGGCTCGCGGGGCGGGGACGCACGGCGGGGACACTCACGCTCGCGCTATCGTGCGACGACGGCGCTGTCCTGACGTGCCGCGCCCGGCACGCCCCGCCGCTACGGGACGCATCTCGCATCGCGGTGGCGGCGCGCGACCTCCTGGGCAGGGGCAGCCCAACCGCCTCGGTCGAGGAGGTGACGCTGACGGCGCGCGACCTGTGCGCCGTCAGCGTCACACAGCGCGGTCTGTGGGACGCGGGGATGGCGGACGGGGGGACCAGGCGGCTGGCGGACGCACTGCGAGCGCACGCGCGGCGGCACGGGCAGCCCAGTCTGTGCCACCTGCGGCGCGACCCCTATAGCTCCGATGGCTGGGCGTGGGATGAGGCGGATGGCGCGCCGTGACTCGTCGCCTGCGCCCGCCCTCGCCCCTCGACGTCCAGGCCAGCCCCGACGGACGACCGCTGCGCCTGCGGCGTGGGTGGCGTGTGCACACGGTTACGCGGGTCACCACGACCTGGACGCGGCCCGCGGCCTGGTGGAGCGACGAGGGCGCCGCAGGCGATCCGCTCGCCGGGGAACGCGCCTATTATCGGATCGTGCTCGACGAGGCCCTCGTCTACGAGGTGTTCCGCACGGACGAGGGGGCGTGGTACCTTGAGCGCATCATCGATTGAAAGAGGCGCGACGGCGGACTTGTGTGAGCTGCACGCGCATTCCTGTTACAGCCTGCTGGACGGCGCGTCGCGGCCCACGGAACTGGCCGCCCGCGCCGCCGCGCTGGGCTATCCCGCCCTCGCGCTGACCGACCACGACAGCCTCGCCGGGCTGGTCGCCCACGCGACGGCCTGCCAGGCGGCAGGCATCCGGCCCATCGCGGGCTGCGAACTGACGCTCACCGACGGCGCCCACCCTGGCCACAGCGGCCACCTGACCTTGCTGGCCCGCGACGCCCTCGGCTACCGCTCGCTCGCGCGCCTCGTCTCGACGGCGCGCCTCGCGGGGCCGAAGGGCGCGCCGGGGGCGACGCTCACCGACCTGGCGTCGTGCGCGGCCGGACTGGAGTGCCTGAGCGGCTGCCGGCGCGGCGCGGTCCCGGCCGCGCTCCTCGCGGGGGATGAGGCGCGCGCCCGTGCCGCCCTCGGCGCGCTGCGCGACATCTTCGGCGCGGCGCACACCTGGGTGGAGGTCCAGCGCCCCGGCCTCCCCGACGACGCCCGCCTCTCCTTCGACCTGGCCCGCCTGGCCCGGCGCGCCGGGGTCGGCCTGGTCGCCACCGGCAACGCGCACTATGCCCGACCGGAGGACCGCCCGCTCCAGGACGTGCTCGTGTGCATCCGCGAGCGCGTGCCCCTGACGCGCGCCCTCCCGCACCTGCGACCGGGCGGCGCGTGGAGCCTGCGCTCGCCGGCGGAGATGGCACGGCGCTTCGCCGACCTACCGGCAGCGCTACGGGGCGCGGCGGAGGTGGCCGGGCGCTGCGGCTTTGACCTCGGCCACGTCGACGCGCGGCTCCCCGCGTTCCCCGTCCCGCCGGGCGCGACCGCGGACAGCCACTTGCGCTACCTCGCCCTCACCGGCGCGGGGGAGCGCTACCGCGACGCCGCGACGACGGGGGCGGTGCGCGAGCGGCTGGAGCATGAACTGGACGTCATCGCGCGCCTCGACCTGGCCGACTACATCCTGATCGTCCACGACATCGTCCAGTATGCGCGCGCGCGGGGTATCCTGTGCCAGGGCCGGGGCAGCAGCGTCGGCTCGGCGGTCTGCTACTGCCTGGGCATCACGGCGGTCGAACCGCTCGCGCATCACCTCTCGTTCGCGCGCTTCCTCGACCCCGGGCGCACCGACCCGCCTGACATCGACGTCGATTTCCCCTCCGACCGTGACGCGGATCACGCGGGGCGTGAGGCCGTGATCCAGTACGTCCTGTCGCGCTGGGAGGGCCATGCCGCGCTCGTCGCCACGGCGATTACCTTCCGCGCCCGCTCGGCGATCCGCGACGTGGGCATGGTGTTGGGCCTGTCACCCGCGCAGATTGACCTGTACGCCACAGAGTGCGACCGCGACACGGGCGTCGCGGATATCGGCGTCAGCGCCGACGGCGGAACCAACAGCGGCGGCGGCGAAGCCGTCGCCCCGATCCTCCGGCGTCTGCGGAACCTCTGCGCGCGCCTCGACGGGCTGCCGCGCCACCTGGGCCAGCACCCCGGCGGCATGGTGGTGACGCGGCGACCGCTTGCCGAGGTGGCCCCGCTTGAACCCGCGCGCATGGCGGGACGCGTGATTGTGCAGTGGGACAAGGACGCCGCGGAGGACGCTGGGTTGGCCAAGGTAGACATCTTGGGCCTGGGCATGCTGACGGCGATCGACCGCTGCTTCGCCCTGGTCGAACGCGAGACCGGGACGCGCCCGGCGCTGCATGGGTTTCGCTGCGACGACCCGCGCGTCTACGATGCGTTCTGCCGCAGCGATACGGTCGGCGTGTTCCAGCTCGAATCGCGCGCGCAGATGACGGCCTGCCTACCGCCGCTGCAGCCGCGGCGCTATGAGGACCTTATCGCCGCCGTGGCCTTGATCCGGCCCGGACCGATGCAAGGGAACGCGACGCACCCCTTCCTGCGCCGTCGCCGGGGGCTGGAGCCGGTGCGCTACCCCGGCGGGGAGGCCGGACGCCGCCTGCTGGAGCCGATCCTGGGCGAGACCTACGGCGTCATCCTGTACCAGGACCAGTGCATTGACGTGGCACGCGCCTGCGGACTGAACCCAGGGGAGGCCGCCACGTTGCGCCGGGCGATGAGCAGCGCGCGCGACCCCGCGCGTATGGCCGCGCTGGGCGACCGGCTCGACCGGGGCCTCGCTGCCCATGGGCTCGACGCAGGGGCGCGCGCCGAGGTGGTGGCGTCGGTCCATGCGTTCGCGGGCTACGGCTTCGTGAAGGGCCACAGCGCCGCTTTCGCCTACCTCGCCTACGTGTCCTGCTGGCTCAAGGTCTACCACCCGGCGGCGTTCTGCGCCGCGCTGCTCAACGCGCAGCCGATGGGCTTCTACGCGCCCGACGTGATTGTGCAGGACGCCGCGCGCTACGGGGTGCATATTCTGCCGGTCGACCTACGCCACAGTCGGACGGACTGTACCCTGGAGGGGGGAGCGGTTCGGCTGGGATGGCGGCTCGTGCGCGGCCTCGGCCCCGTTGCCTGGGCGCGGCTGGAGGTGACGCTGGACGGGGACCCGTTCCCAGACGACCTGGACGCGCTGTGCATCCGCGCGCGCCTGGAAGAGGATGAGGCGGTGGCGCTGGCGCGCTCCGGCGCGCTCCACTGCTACGTGTCCGATCGGCATCAGGCGCAGTGGCAGGCCCGGGCGGTCGCGCGGGAGGCGCGGGAGCGTTGGCTGCCGGGCCTGCGCGCCGTCGTTGATCATCCCGTCATCCTCCCGCCGGTCACGGCGGACGATGAGCTGCGGCTCGACCTCGGGGCGCTTGGGCTCGCCCCCGGCCGACACATCCTGGAGGCGCTACGTCCGGCCCTGGCGCATCGTGCCCTGCGCCGCGCGACGGACCTGGCAGCGGTGCGACCTGGCACGCTGGTCGAGGTGGCGGGGCAGGCGATCTCAAAGCAGCGCCCCGGCACGGCCCATGGCGTCGTCTTCCTCACCCTCTCGGATGAAACGGGGCTTATCAACGCGGTCGTACTGCCGCCGATATACGCGCGCGATCGGACGGCGATCCGCGGGGAAACGCTGCTCTGGATCGGAGGGGTCGTCGAGCGCCGCGACGGCGCGGTGACCCTGCGCGTCGTGTGGGCCCGCCCTCTCGCCATGGCGCTGTCGACGAGTGAGAGGGGGTGACGCGCGCGTTTGACACGCCCTCCCCTCAGTTCATCCATGTGTCGTGTCATCACAGGGCTCGTCGCGTGCCCGTCGGCATCGATCATCCCGTGCCGACCGGAGCCCCTATCCCTGCCAGCCCTTACTCGAGGTCGAGCCGTATACGTTCATGCTCAGCATAGTGGGGCGGCGGTTCCGAGAGCGGGAGGGCGAATTCCTCGTCGTCCGCGGTACCCGACATCTGTTCGTACACGTCTTGGCTCACACGATGCGTGGCCCAGAATGCGCGCTCCTCCGTCTCCGTCGCGAAGTCGGGGATCTCATCGAGGGATGCGATCGTGCGGCCGTCGCGTCCGTTCTCGTCTGCCATGTGTGTCTCCTCCTGTCACGCTTCGTTGTCACATCTCGTGCCGCCTGTGTCGTGGGGGCACAGCCAGGATTGCATAGCCCGGACCATATCCACCCTGTCCGTCATGGTACGGGCCGCGACGCCTTGAGCGGACGCCGCATCGTATCCTGGTTCAGGGGAGGAGATCCTCATCGTGATTGACGACCACGTCCGGCACGATGTCGAGCACCGCGATGTCCAGGATGCCGTGACGCGCGAGGAGTTCCGGCTCCTCGGGCAGCAGCGTCACGGCATCCCCCAGGTGAAGCTCGCCTGCCAGGGACCGCGTCCCGGCGTCTCCGGGTGGATGCCCCCGCGCGCTTCCATATAGGCGCGCGCCGCCGCCTTGACCGCGGTACGGACGTTCTCGGTCGTGTGGCGGATCCGATAGAGGGTGCCGGTATCCGGAGCGCCATAGCCCCTGTCCCCGTTGTAGACGGCGTTGATGATGGTGTCCTGGGCGACGGGCGGGGTCGCGGCCGGGGCGCTACCCATGAACGCGTCGATCACTGCCGGGGCTCCCGCCTGGGTACGATTGTCAGAGACCATGGTCTTTTCCCATCCGTGACTATCAGGTAGCTAATCGTTTGGCACGCTAGTCCAACTCATCCCATACGCCTTCAGCATACGGCAGTAGCGTCCGGCTCCACCACGGGTTGGAGCAGCGGATCCTCACGCCATCAGCGGATCTGATCGCTGGAACGGGGTCAGTGTGGATTGTGCCGGTTATAAGTGACCTCCACCACATCTATAGACGAGCAGTGCAAGAGCGAACGCGTTAATCGGCCCGGACAGGCGTTGGAGGCCACACCGCTTTATCCAAGCGTGACGTCGAAGACGCTGACACCGGTGACGTGGACTGCGGCGTGACGCGCCGAAACGAGATCGTCGGTGGAACGCTACCGTGAACGCGATCCACCAACGTGCGCAGGTAGACGATGGTCGTGGCGACGACCGTCCGCCGGTCAACGAGGTGTGCAACCAGGCTTACGTCACCTGTGACGGGCTACCGCTCGCTCCCCACGTTCGGTCTCGCGTGACGGCTGGCCTGTTGCGCGTATGGTGTGGAGAGGACATGGGGATGAGACTCGACGCGGGGAGGGTAGCGCGGAGTAAGGTAGCCATGATAACGTTGGCGCCCGTTCGTCGGTCCATGCGCCCTCCACCTCGTCTATCTCCCCTCATCATATCCGGCGTTTCCCACACGCCCACCCCCCTCGTGTTATACTCTTACCAAATCCTTCGGCCGCGCTCCTCGCGCCTACCCCACCCTGGCGATATCGAACGCGCCTCGGCCGCAACAAGCGCCACCTCCGTTGGCCGCACATGTTCCACATGTCGGTGCCTCGGCTACCTGCCCATCCCGGCGTCCCTCGCGCCCATCCCGGCGTCCCTCGTGCCCATCGCGCCCCTGTAACGACGTCAGCTCAGCTATGGAGGACACCGTTATGCCCATCCTGCCCGCGCTCTTCCGCGCCCTCCCCACGCCGCTCGTCAACGCACCCGACGACGACACCGCCTGGCTCGCGGTGGCCGATGTCCATGCCGCGATCCGCCTGTGCCTGGTCCGGCGTGATCGTGCCCTGACGTCTCGCCAGGTCGAGGAGGCGGAAGTCCTGCACCTTGCGCTGGCAACTCGGTATCGCGTCGCCGGCGGCTTTATCGGTGAGCGCGGCGAGTGCATGTACTATCACGCCCGCACGCTGCGTCAGGCTGCCACGCAGTTCGCCTGACGAGCGATAATGGTCGCACAGGTATCGGGCACCATGGTCGTGGGACGACGGCAATCGGATCTGCATGCCAGCCATCGCACGGTTGATGCGCGATATAAACCGATAGACCGAGCCTGTCTAAAATCCACTATGCGCAGCCTTGTTTACATCTGCATAATGTAGCTATGCATGGAAGCACCTATTGACGCGGCGGTGGCAGGACGTCAAACTGCATCGTACAAGGGTTATTCTTCGTGGTCTACGGTATCATGGCCATTCGCATGAATCAGGTGCGCCCACAATCTCTGGAGAAAAGCCTCATCGGGCTGTTCCTGATCCACCTGTTTTTTGCGGCGTATTACGGGCGCAAGATCAGATAACTCACGGACCACAGCCTCACTAGACTCATCCTCAGGTCTTTCTTGGTGTTCGCGGTTGGTCATCGTCAAAGGTACCCTCACGTTGTGCCAGGCGCTCACGCAAACTCACAATGCCGCGATGAAGAATCTGGCGTGTCGCGGTTGGACTTCGGTCTATCAGCCGAGACACATCGTCGAGTGAACGATCCTCAACGTAGCGTGCCCGAACAGCAGTCTCCTGAATTGGCGTTAGGGTCGATAGGATGCTATCCCACCATGTGGCACGCTCCCATATCTCGGCCATCTGCGCAGGGTCAGTCTCTGGTCCGGACGTGCGCTCGTCCACTGTGAGCAGTGCCTTGTCTCCTAGCATACCACGGCCGCGCTGTCTGATTTGGGCCAAGAGAATATGACTTGCTACGGTTAATAGCCACGTAGAGAATCGGTTGCCTCTATCCTCATAGCGGTCGATAGTGCGCAAGACCTGCTCAAAAGTTTGCGCGGTTAAGTCTTCGCTATCGTGATGGTTGCCGGTGTGGGCGAGGAAGTATCGATAGACTTTAGGACAGTAGTGCCAGTACAGTTCGCCAAAGGCTGCGCGGCTCGTTCGTGCTCGCGCGATTAGGTCTGCGCTGGCCTCCATCTACCCTACCCTCCATCGCCTCTATCTGTACCGATGCTCCTATCCCTGAGTATCGCAATCTTCCATGTGTCTCTACTCTCTTAAATGCAAGCGACACGTTCTTCGTGACACACGAAAGTACCTCATTCGTACCCCGGCTGGGTCGAACCTTTGTGTGAATTTCCCATCAAGGCATGTGCGCTGTCACAGAAATGTCTCATCACGTCTTTAATCTAATGGGCACTTCAACGAAGGGCTCACCGAGGCAGGTGTCAGCGCCGCTAGGATTCGGGGCCATATACCCGACGAGTGATGCGTGGAGGATGTGGCGCACAACCTATCGGTAGAAAGTATGCTGCGTTATCGTGCCTATCTATATCGAGCACCAGGAGAAAGCGTATGGTGATCACACGCCCCGCGACCAGCGTATCGACGAACATCCCCTATCCGAGTGTTACCGCCATCGCCCCCTTCACCGTGTCGCCCTTGTCCGCAGGTATCACCATCCCGATCGGCGCCAGGATGCAAAACAGCACCACATGCCCTACGGGCACCAGGGTGTAAAGCGGCGCCATGTGGTCAAAGCACATGGACAACTGGATTCATGCGCTGATTCGGTATGAGACACGCGCTAGAATTGACGGGCAAGAGCCCTCTATCGTCGACGTAACAGCTCATAGGGAACCGCCGCTTGCCCTCGTGGACCGAGAGGACGAACAACGCCTCGTCAGCGTAGCACGCGACACGTTGAGCAGATACCACGCCCCCCGACGTCCTTAGATGTCGTTGCTTTGCACGGCAACGGCGCCATGTCCTACATCGACGTGATGGCACACGCGATATTTGAAAACGACCGTACGGGAGACAACCTACATCGGTCACTCCGCATTGACTCATTGCATTCGCTAGGGACTAGCAGGAACGTGGCTGGATGTTGAAACCGCTGGAGTTAGGAGGGGTAAAACATGGGCGATCAGCCTCCACAGGACATTGAGCAGCGGCACACCGACCAAACGGTTTCCCGTCGCATTCGCGTCGACCACTGGCAGCGCATGTCCCCCGCACAGCGCGATGCGTTCGCGGCCCACGTCTTGACTGGATGGACGGCCGGACAGCCGGGCCAGACGGCGCCGCGCTACACCCAAGATGTAGCGGAGGTCATGCGTCTGCTGGCTGAGGTCGCGATGGGCGGCCGCATCGCGGGCTTCGCCGTGGCGTTCGCCCTCCTGCCCCATGCCTGGTCGGTGTTTATCGACGTGCCGGTGTGCCGTGGGTTAACCGTGCAGGAGCATACGGTCTGTGGCACCTTCTGCGAATCGGTCGTCATGGCGTTGTTGCGTGTTTTCGACGTGGACTTTGTCGCGTCGGACGATGACACTGCGACGGGGACGCCAGGCGAACGGCGAGCTGTCAACGCCCTGCTCCAGCGCGTGTCCCATGTTCTCACCGACGATCTCCCCGATGGCTGGCTTGACGACCTTGTGCGCGCTTTCGGGCGCTTTCGTCGTCCGCAGAACATGACCGCCTATGACCTGACGATGTGGATGTACGGTGCCCTCGCTCGGTTGCGCACGACGGAGATCGGGCAGGCAACAGATGACGATAACAGGTCGTAAAGGTCGTCAAGGCTGCGCACCGCTCGTGGCGAGCGCCATATAGCCCGCCACCGAGGCCACATGCGATCTCTGTGAGATGAAGCCCAGGCGCGTGGATCGAGGACTCCGAAACACGTTCCACACCAATGTCACGAAGGAGGGGGACAAAGTTCATGCGTCAACCACTCACTCTTATGCCGACCTCACGCGCCGACCTCACCGTCACGATTACACCCTCGCGCGCCCAAGCGTTCGCGCGTTGTCCGCTGCAGTACAGTGAAACATTTGGCCACGCGCGCCCCGACGACACCGGCCGCCATCTTCAGGTAGGCCAGTACATCCATGAGTTAGCGGATCGCCACAACAAAGCGGTGATGGCGGGGCGCACACCGAGCATCGCCGAAGTGTTGGAGCGGGTGGCGATCCCCGTCCAACTCCGCGATGGGGGCGACGGGGACATGCACCTGCGCGACCTCGGACGGGAGTCGCTGGAGGCATATCGCGCTTTTCTGGAGGACCAGTGCTTCGCCGCTATCGTGGCCTCGGAGCAGTATGTGCGTACGACACCGCGACCCGTGGCCGGCGTCCCTGGCTGCGCCATCGTCCTGTCGGGTCGCTTCGACCTCATCGCTACGCGCGTCGCAGCCTCACAGAATGAGATTGAAGCCAACACCCTCACGTCGGTCACTTGCATCGACGTGAAAACGTCGATCAGCGCCGACCTTGCCGACCAACCATCGTCGGCCATCTACGATCACCTGGCCCGCTTCGCCTATGGGGCTGACGACGTGGAATTGATGCAGGTCACCCGCACTGGTCAGTGGACGAGCGTGCGGCTAACACCCGCTCAGATCGAGGATGGGAAGCGTTTCTGCAGGCAAATGGTCGCGGCTGCTCAAGCACAGCACTACGCGCCTCGTCCCAGCGGGTTCTGCGACTACTGCGAGCTCGTCGCCACATGCCCAGCTCACCGTCCTCGGCAGGGCTGGGAATCCGAATTTTAGCGCCTAATACCATCCGTATCGTCACCAAAGGGGAATGCGTCCATGATGCCCACACGTTCGCAAACGATCACCAACCACACCGTGCCCGCTATCGCGAACAGGCCACCCATCGCACGGCCGGTCGTCCACGGGGGGATCACTCCATTGTGCGCGACGTGCCTCGGTGCACACAGCAACGACGAGGCCGGGCAACGGCTTTGCCTCCGCTACCGCTACGTACGCGCCCTTTTGCGCCATATGAATAGTGCCCTCATTGACGGTGAGAGGCCTTTGATCGACGATATCATCGAGCGGATTGTACTGCCTGCCGCCCTGCGTGATGGCGGCAACGATGAGCGCATCACGCGCGGGTGGGGGCGCGTCTGCCTCACGTCATATCGCGATTTTCTACGCGTTCAGCGATTTGCCTGCATTGTTGATGCCGGGCGTCGGCTGCTAACAAGCACTTGCCCGATTCGCGGCGGCGGCCCGGCGATCGCTTTCACCGACTACATCGACCTAGCCGCCATGCGCGGCGACGGCACCGTCGCGTGCGCCGTCGTGACTATGGGACCCGCGCAGGCCCTGCGTGCATACGACGCCGCCGCAACGTTTGTCTTGCATCAACTCGCGGCTCATGCCTATCAAACCGACAACGTCGAGATTGTTCATGTCGTTCTGCCATCCGGCTTGTGGCAGAGCGAACATTCCGCGTCTGCACCGTTAAATTAGGGTCCGTGCAGAAATGACCACTCCAACTTTTCGCCTCATTCACGTCTACAGCGGACGGAAAATTGACTGCTTTATTTCTGCATGGCCCCATTTATTAGCAGAGTGGGATGGTGCAGTGTTGCGGGCTGTGCTTGTGCGTAGTACATGCACGCGCAATAACGACGTGATGTCGGAGGAACAGGCCACAGGGAAATTCTAAGGCTACAGTTCTCATCGGTCGTGCCTGTCCTGTTTATCACGGGGCTCGACAGGAGCGGCATGCTGCCCACACTTTAAGCGCCAGGGCATACCAAGCGGGCAAGAAAGTGTGACCTAAATACAACGACACATTAGCTCTTTATCGCATTAATCGCATTAAGCGTGCTAAGCGATCCAGTTGCCATGTCCTTGAGCGTAGCGATCTTTTCGTTCAAACGCCCGCTATCACGCGTAGCCTCTTCACGTCGCGCAAGGCGAAGTGCAACTCTGTAGCGATGTTTCGCTGATGCAAAGGCATACTGCGCGAGTGCGTTATCACCGGCAAGCTCCAGCAATGCTACCGCTTCCGCACGTAACGCCGGATCGCCACTTGACGCATGGAGTGCGTGATCGGCAGCGCGATCGACATCTATATCCCGATAAATCCCGATGGCTTGGCGATGCAATTCAGTCCGTTCCGCCACTTGCAGGCCGGCCTCAACCTCACGACGAACCGTGTCATGTACAAATTGGTATCCAAACTCGTGCTCCTCAATCAGGCTCACGCTCGTTGCGTCGCGCAAAGCCCGCGTAATCTCTGATGAAGTTTCATTGTTGGTTAATTGGGCGATAGTTGATGGTTTAATACTCGACCCTAGAAGAGCGGCCTGACGAAGAATCGACTGAGTCGCATCGGACAGTGAATTGACCTGTTGACGTATAAAGACGGGAACATCGTCACGCGAACTGTGACGGGTTGGTAGCCGCCTTATCCCACTAGCATATGCTCCTGCCCAACAGATGAGATAAAGCGGAATCCCGGCGGCGCGTTCGATGACCGATGAGAGAACGTGCGACGATATGTCACCATCTTGCGCCATAAGATTAGAGAGGAGTTCGTTCATCTCAGTGTCAGGCAGTGGTGAGAGGGGGTGATGCATCACGTATTCGCGATTCATTATGAGGTCGAGCGTTGGTATGGATCGTTCAAGGCTGTTTGTGTCAGTTTCACAAGCCGATAGGACGACGAGCGGTTGTAAAGGCAATTTTCCCATTCGGCGGTCGGTGGTAATAGCGGCATCAATAAGGGTTAGGGCTTTTTCTACAAGTTAAGGACTTTAAGCCGTTGTCAAGGGTCTTTTTGCAGCTTTTGGGCCAAACAAGCGCCTATCGCGTTGCGCAAACGCATGGGGCGCATGGTGAAGCGACAGCCTTGTGCGGGAGTAATGAGCGCGTGGAAGCACTGCGTACCTGCCGCTACGCTCCCTTTGCCACCCTGAGCGACGGAAATGTGGGTACTTGACATTTGGCTCGGAACCTTAACTTGTAGGCAATAGGGTTAGGGAGGCGGCGCCGTCATCGATGCGCGCCTCCCTTCGTGTGTCGTGTGGCCGAGTTCGCTATGGCTGCTATGGCTGATGCAGATATTGCCGCCGTTCCAGCGGTGTCAGCGACCGGGTGACGCGGGTGCGCGCGAGGGCAAGCAGCTGGGCGGTCGCGCCGCACACGTCGCAGGAGAACACGCGCGCCGTGCCGTCCATGCTGGCGGTCAGCACGGCGCGCCCATCCGGGCTGAACACGGCGTCGCGCACCGCGCCGGTGTGCCCGCTCAGGACGGCCAATTGCTCACCCGTGCGCGCGTCCCACACGCGCGCCGTCTGGTCTTCGCTCGCCGTCACGACGAGGCGGCTGTCGGGGCTGAACGCCACCCCGTTGATGCGCCCCGTGTGGCCGGAGAGCGTCGCCACGAGCGCGCCGGTGTGCGCTTGCCACACGCGCGCCGTGCGGTCTACGCCGGCCGTCAGCAGGAGGCGGCCATCGGGACTGAACATGACGCGCCTGACCGCGCCGCTGTGCCCGCGCAGTACGGCGCCGCTCCGGCCCGTGCGCGCGTCCCACAACCGGACCGTCGCGTCGTCGCTCGCCGTGGCGACGACGCGGCCATCGGGGCTGAACGCGACGTCGTTCACGGCGCCGCTGTGCCCACGTAGCGTGACCACGACCCGGCCCGTGTGTAGTTCCCATATCCGCGCGGTGTTGTTCGCGTCACCTGTCGCCACGAAGCGGTCGTCGGGACTGATGTCGACGCCCGACGTGAACCCTCCGCCGCCGCCGGGGCTCTCATGCAGCGCCGCCACGCGTTCGCCCGTGCGCGTCGCCCACGCTTGCGCCGCGCCCGCGCTCGAAATCGCCACGACATAGCGGCCATCGGCGCTGAGCGAGACCGCCGCCAGGTCTTGCCGGGGCATGCGGAAGATGACCCTGGACGTCCCGCCAGGCGCGTCCCATAGGCGCGCCGTGCCGTCGTCGCCGGCGGTCAAGATATGGCGACTGTCGCGGCTGAACAGCACGCCTTCCACGATGCCGGTGTGGCCGCGCAGCGTCGCGCGCATCCGCCCCGTCGCGGCGTCCCACAGTTGCGCGACGTCGCGCCCGTCGGCCGTGGCGATGTACCGTCCGTTGGGACTATACGCGGCGTCGTTCACGGCGCCCGCCTGGCCGTCGAACGTGCGCGTGAGCATGTTCGCGGTGACCCAGATGCGCGCCGTCCCATCGGCGCCGGCGGTGACGACGCGGCGGCCGTCGGGGCTGAATTCAGCGTCGTCCACCGCGCCGGTATGCCCGCGCAACGTCGTCAGGGTCGTGTCGGGCGCCTCCCACACGCGCGCGGTCCCATCGGTGCTCGACGATAGGATGTATTGGTCGTCGGGGCTGACCGCGACGCTGTCGATGCCGCCGCCGATCCCACCGCCGATATTGCCGGTGTGGCCGCGCAGCGTCCGCGTGTTCTGGCCCGTCAGCGCGTTCCACACGCGCACCGTCTGATCGATCCCGCCCGTGACGACGTTGTGGCCGCTGTGCATGAAGGTGATGCAGTCCACCGACGAACCCAGAGGGTCGGAACTGGGACTGCTCAGGGTCGCGACAGCGCGACCCGTGCGCGCGTCCCACACGCGCGCCTTGTCGGCGTTGAGCGTGGCGATATAGCGGCTGTCCGGGCTGAACGCCGCCAGGTTGAGCAATGACGAGGCGTCCACGCGCAAGGTGGCGCGTGGACGACCGGACGGCGCGTCCCATAGGCGCGTCGTGCCGTCGTCGCTCGTCGTGGCGATGAGCCGGCCATCGGGGCTGAATTGGACGCTAGCGACACCGGTTTTATGCCCACGCAGGACGGCCACGGTCCTGTCCGTGCGCGCGTCCCACAGGCGCGCCGTGTCGTCGGAGCTGGCCGTTACGATGTAGCGGCCGTCGGGGCTGAACCGGACGTCGCTGATGAAGTCGGTGTGCCCCTTCAATGTCGCGGCGGGGCGGCCGGTCCGCGCGTCCCACAGGCGCACGCCGCCGCTGGCGTCGCCGGTCGCGACCAGGCGGCCGTCGGGGCTGAACGCCGCGCTTGTACCCACACCGCGCAGGACGGCCACGCTTCGGCCCGTGCCCGCGTCCCATAGCTCGGTCGTGTTGTCCCCATTGCCCGCGTTGGCGGTGAAGTGGTAGCTGGTCGTGAGCACGCGGCGGCCGTCGGGGCTGAAGCGCGCGCTCGACACCTGGCCACTATCGGCGCGCAGGGTAACGCGCAGGGCGGACTGGGCCAACGACTGCCGTAGCGCGCCGGCAGCCTGTGACGTCGCGCTCGTTTGCACTGCCTGCGTCGCCAACAGCACGCTCAATTCGGGGTCGACCGGCAGTTGCGTGATCGCGCTGGCGGCCAGTTCGCGGGAGAAGGCGATCTGTTGCTCGGCGCGCGCTTGATTCCGCGCGGACAGCGCGTCGCCACGTTGCCGCGCGGCAATACCGGCGAGCAGCAGCGCACCGACAAGGAGGACGGCTAGGGCGGACGTCAAGCGGCGCGCGGTCCGCACGCGGCGCTGTTCCGCGTGCGCCAGGGCGCGCGCGGCCAGGGCCTGCTGTCGCGCGCCCTCGGCGAGCCGCCGGGCGTCGTCCAGGGCGCGCTGGCGGCGCTGCTCCTCCTCCTCATGCTCACGCCGCCGCAGCGTCGTGCTCGCGAGGAGGAAGTCCCGTTCCAGGCTATTGAGCGCGTCCCGATGGCTCTCCCGCCAGTCCTCCGCGATGGCTAGCCGCGCGCCACGATACAACGCGCCCTCGTCGCGGCCCAACCGCTGCCACTCGCGCGCGGCGATGGTGAGCCGCCGGTGCAGACGCAAGCCCGCGCGGTCGTCCTCGATCCAGCCCCTCAGCCGCTCCCAGCCGCGGATCAAGGCTTCGTGCGCGACCTCCACCCACTCGGCGGACTCCGCGCCGTCCCCATCGCCGTCCCGGCCCGTCGTCAGCAGCCGCGCGTCCACCAGTGCGCGCACGACCGCCGCGACATCCGCCTCATCAGCGTCATTCGTCGTCAGTTCGCTCAGGGGCGCGCGCCGCCGCGTATCCTCGGTGTCTTCGCCGGGTTGCGTTAGCCGCAGCAAGAGACGGCGCGCGGCGCCCTGCTGCGCGGGTGTGAAGGCATGGTAGACGGCCTCGGCGCGCGCGGCGATGGCCCCGGCCACGTTCCCGTTGGCGCGGTACGCCTCCAGCGTCAGCGTGCGGCCGCGCCGCCCCTGCCACAACTCGAACAGCGCGTGCTCCAGCAGCGGCAGCGCGTTGGGCTGGCGCGCCACGTCGGCGAGGATCGTGTCGACGAGCCCTTCTTGGAAGCGCAGCCCCACCTGTGTGGCCGGCTCCTCGATGGCCCGGCGCAGGCCGCGTTCGTCCAGCGGGGGCGCCAGATACTGCCGCGCACTGAGGCGGCGCGCCAGTTCAGGATAGGCGGCGCAGCGGGCGTAGAAATCGGCGCGCAGCGCCAGCACGACGCGACAGCGGCTACCGGTGATCGTGGCCGCGTCGAGCAGATTGGCGATGAACTGCCGCCGCTCGTCCTCATCGTGGCACAGCGTAAAGGTCTCCTCGAACTGATCGACCACCCACATCACCTGCTCGTCCGGCGGACAATCGGCCAGGGCGCGCGCCACGGCCAGGCGCAAGGTACGCTCGTCGTGTCGGAGGGCGTCGAGCGTCGTCTCCACCCGCTCTTGCGGAAAGAGCTGGCGCAGGTGCGCGGCCAGCGTCGTGAGCGGATGCGCGCCCGGCGTGAGGACGCGAATCGTCCAAGAGGCGCTGCCCGCCAACGCGTCCCGGCGCAGCGCGGGGAGCAGCCCCGCGCGCACCAGCGACGATTTGCCGCTGCCAGAGGGGCCGAGCACGGCCAGGAAGCCGCCGCCCTCCAGCTTCTCGAGCAGGCGCGCTACGTCCTCGTCGCGCCCAAAAAAGAACGCGGCGTGCTCCTCGTCGAACGCCTGTAGGCCGCGGTACGGACAGGCGTCGAGGGCGCCGGCGGGGCCGCGCTCTCTGAGGTAGATGTCCGAGCGGCGGTCGAGTCCCCGTGCGGCGGTGAAGGCGTCGAAGAAGGCGTCGCGATCCGCGCCCGCCAACTCCAGCGCGTCCGCCAGCAACTCCACGGTCGAGCGGCGCGGACCACGGTGCTCACCCCGTTCGAGCAGGCTGATTGTGTTGACGGACACACCGGAACGCTCGCTCAACGCCTCCTGGGTCAGGCCGGCCGTCTCCCCCGACGCGTAGTCCGCGGCCGCGCGCGGCGCGTAGCGCGTGCGATACTGCCACAGTAGGTGGCCAAAAGATTGTGTCGGGACGGTGGTCATAGCACCAACATACCCCAATTTCGGCCAAACTGTGGCTAAATCTGTGAGTTCTGGGTGGGCAAGGGGCTATCCATGGCCGATACTAGGGTGGTACGGCGCGAGCAGAGCGGCTATAAGGGCGCCGTACGGATATAAAGTGAAAGGCAAAAGGGAGACAGTATGAAAGCAACACGCACAACGGTCCTCGCCAGCGCGCTATGCCTGGCGACGAGTATGGCCGGCGCGGGGGCGTCCCATGCGATGGCCGCCCGCGCGCTAAAGGCGCCGGCCGCGACACCGTGCCCCGCGGGACCGACCGGGTCGATCACCGACGCCGGCGTAACCGTCACCTTCGGCGCGCCGACACGCGATAAGGGGGGACAGGACTCCTCGCTCAAACCCGGCTACATCTTCCAGGTCGTGCATGTCACGCTGCGCGACCGCGGTAAGTACACCTACAAGTACAACCCGCTCGACTTCATCCTCCTCGACCCCGGCGCGCACGCTTACCAGGAGAGCAGTTCCTATGACAACAACCTCTCCCAGGCCATCGATACGGGCAGCCTCGCCCCTGGACAGACCATCTCCGGCCAAATCGCCTACATCGTGCCGGCGAAACTGACCCCGGCTGCCATCTCCTGGCAGCCGACCGGCCTTGGCCTGGACCAACCCGGCGGCGCCAAGATCGACACCAACCCCCGCAACATCCTGTTGCCCGGCTACAAGGGCGGCGCGGGGCAGTGCCCCGCCGGACCCACCGGCGCCACGACCCTCGACGGCGTCACGGTGACGCTCGGCGCCATCAAGTCCGGCGGCCACAGCAGCGAGCTCAAGAAGGGCGCCGTCTTCCAGGAACTCCACGTCACCATGCGCGACGCGGGTAAGTACAGCTACGAGTACAACCCCAACGACTTCATCGCCCTCGACGCGGGCGCGCGCGCGTATCCCCAGGTCACGGCCTACGACAACAACCTCTCCCAGCCCATCGACACGGGCACGCTGCACAAGGGCGCGACGGTCATGGGCGATCTCGCCTTCGAGGTCCCGGCGGGCATCACGATCGTCGCGGTACGCTGGATACCCACCGGCCTCGGCCTGCAGCAGAACGCCAATCTGGACATCAGTAACCAGATCATCCGGCTACGCAAATAATCCGGTAACCCGCGCGGGCAGCCGACCCGCGCATTAGAAATAGACGCGCCCGCTCCGCGTCGTCCCTACGGGAGCCCTGGTATCCAGGGCTCCCTCATACATGGTCATCCACCCACGCGGCCAGCCGTACGCCCTACAATCAAAGGCGGTGGCGCCGCTATTTTCTTTTCGCGGCGGGCGCCGGTTCATACGTCACGGTACAGCGGCTTGTTCATACGTCACGGTACAGCGGCTTGTTCATACGTCACGGTACAGGGAGGAGAACGCGATGACCGGCAGGCAAACGAACGCGCTATGCGTCCCACCCGACCCATCCTTGCCCGGCCCGGCGCGGTTGCTCGTGCCTGACCGCACCCCGCGTACCATCGCCTTTGCGTTGCTGGGCGCGGCGGCGATCGGACTCCCCGTGGCCCTTTTCGCATCGGATGGTCCCGGCTGGGGTATTGCGACGTTCGTGATACTCGGCGGCATATGGGGCTTGTTGGCGGCTTTCGGCACGATTCAATCGCTGGTGGCCGGTCCGGGCTGGATCGCGGAGAAGCGCGCCTATCGCTGGCACATCGTCCGTGCGTCCGGCGTGCGCCGCGCGCGTATCAAGCTCTCGGCATCCATGAGCGGGGGCGGTTGGCTGCAGTTGTACAGCGACACGGATCGCGTCGCTGTCGCCACGAGACTGCTAGCCCAACCGGCCGTCGCCGCCGCCGTGCAAGAGGTGCTAGCGGCGGCCGCCGCGCGGGGAGGCGCCGAGGGCCTTCACGCCGACGGCGCCGATGGCTTGACCGTGCAAGGCCCATCGAAAAACCAGAGGCGCATCTGGCGACTGCTCACGGGGCTCGTTACCGCAGCATTGGTCCTGGAGGCCCTCGTCGGGGTGCTGCGCCTGTTTTACCATTGATGTTCTCCCACGCCTGAAGGGCGTGGGATTCTCCCGGTCGGCTACGCCGCCGAGCGGACCAGTGAAGACGGAAATCTATGCCACCTACAAAGCATGCGCTAAATAGGAGCGCATTAAGTGCAAGCAGGTCTAGCAGTGGCGCAAGATTTAGTTCCGCGCCACCGCCTCCAGCCTCCGTGGGCTAGCCCCGGAACGTGGCGCCCACGGTGTCGCGCAGGCGACGCTGGATGTTACCGAAGACGCCGTCGATATCGCGCTCGCTTAGCGTGTGATCGGGAGACTGGAACACCAACGAGAGCGCGATGCTCTTCAGTCCCGCCGCGACCTGCGCGCCGATGTAGACGTCGAAGACGTCCGCCGAGCGCAGCAGCTTGCCGCCGCCCTGCCGCACCGCGCGCAATACGTCGCCCGCTGGCGTGTCCATTGAAACGACCACGGCAAGGTCGCGCGCGATGGCCGGATAGCGCGAGACCTCCGCGTAGGCGCGCGCCGCCGTGGCGGCCGCAGCCAGCGCGTCGACGTCGAGTTCGAGCAGCAGCGTGCGCGCACGCAGGTCGAAGCGCGCCGCCACGGCGGGGTGAACCTCGCCGAGCACGGCCAGTTCGGTTGAGGGCCGGCCGCGCCGATCGGTTAGGCGCAGCCGCGCGGCGCGGCCAGGATGCAGCACGGGATGCCCTTCCGGTTCGACGACGTAGCCCGCGATCCCGCAGTAGGCCATCAACTCCTCGGCGATGCCCTTGAGGTCGTAGAAGTCAAGGTCCGCCTGCGGGCCGTCCCAGCTGCGCTCCACGCGCAGCCCGGCCAGCGCGACGCCCAGCGTGCGCCGCTCTAGCGCGGGCTGTACCGACGGGTCGGGCGCTGCGAAGACGCGCGGGTAGTAGGCGCGGCCCAACTCGAACAGACGCACGCTCTCCCGGCCGTTGCGCAGGTTGAGACTGACCGCGTCGAGCAGCCCCGCCATCAGAGTCGGGCGCAGCACGGCGCGCTCAGGCGACAGCGGGTTCTCCAACCGCATCGGACCGTAGGTCGCGCCCGCTGCGGTCACGGCTACCGCGTTGGGCGCCAGCGCGGCGATCTCGTCCTCGGAGAGCGGACCAACCTCGATCACGCCCTCGACGCCGGCTAGGCCGCCGGAGCGGAGCGGAGGGGGACTAGTCGGCATGGGCGCGCGCAGGCGCTCCAGCGCGGCGTCGCCCGTCAGCGGGTGGGTATAGGCTTCGGTCAGCCCACAGGCCAGCAGGAACGGGCGCAGTTGTCGCCACCAGTAGAACACGCCCGCAGGGCCGCGCGCCGGCACGCCGCCGCGCAACAGCGTTTCGGGGACCGTGTCGTAGCCGACCATGCGCGCGATCTCCTCGACAAGGTCGGCCGCCTCCTCCACGTCCTCGCGCCACAGCGGGACCGCCACCTCCAGCTCTTGCACATCGTCAGAGGCGTCATCTTCCAGGAGCCGTACCTCGAAGCCCAGCGGCTCCAGGCTCGCCACGATCTGGGCCGTGGTGATATCCATGCCGAGCAGGCGGCGCGGCTCCGACGCAGACAGAGCGATGACACGCGGCTGTTGTTCCATCGCGCACACGTCGATCAGCCCACGCGCGACCACGCCGCCCGCCAGTTCCTCCATCAGCGCGGCGGCGCGCTCAGCCGCCACGGCGGTCAGGTACGGCAGCAACCCCTTCTCGAAGCGGCCCGACGCCTCGGTACGCAGACCCAGCGCGGTCGAGGTGCGCCGGATATTGGGTCCGTTCCAGTTGGCCAGTTCCAGCGCCACCGCCGTCGTGCCCGCGCCGATCTCGGTCTCGGCGCCGCCCATCACGCCGGCGATACCGATGGCCCGGTCGTCGCCATCGACGATGGCCAGCATCTCAGGTGTCAAGTGGCGCGTCTGGCCGTCGAGCGTCTCCACCGTCTCGCCCACATGCGCGTGGCGTACACCCAGGGCGCCGCCGGGCAGCGTCGCCAGATCGTAGGCGTGCATGGGCTGTCCGTACTCGAGCATCACATAGTTTGTTATGTCTACGACGTTGTTGATCGAGCGCACGCCAGCGGCCTGTAGGCGCGCCACCAGCCGCTCCGGCGAGGGGCCGATCGTGATCCCCGTGATCACGCGCGCGGTGAAGCGCGGGCACAGCGCGGGGTCCTCGACGGACACGCGCAGCAGGTCGTCGGCGCGCTCCTCACCCTCGACGATCTGCACGCCCGGCAGTCGCAGCGTCTTGCCGGTGACCGCGGCGATCTCGCGCGCGACGCCGACCACGGAGAGGCAGTCCGGCCGGTTCGAGGTGATCTCCAGGTCGAAGATGACGTCGCCCAGCAACTCGGAGAGCGCGCGCCCCTCGGTCGCGTCGGGCGGCAAGATACGGATGCCACTATGATCGTCGCCGAGGCCCAGCTCGTCGTCGGC
>JAABUZ0100003374.1_pt1 | contig 23844 bp, 16 predicted proteins | sample 5562091 | NCBI WGS metagenome assembly JAABUZ01 (sample SAMN12813069, study PRJNA571459) | rock metagenome | isolation source: Antarctica rocks | place: Antarctica: Victoria Land, Linnaeus Terrace sud | collected 2015-12-21
CGTCTATATCATCCAATATACGCTTCCAATCAGATCCTCTTCCAATCTTTACTCTACAAATACTTCGGGACTCTATCCACAAAAAGTACTTATCTGCTCTCCTTGCTTGTGACACGACTTCCAATCTGTATCCACGGAAGCTCTATAAAGCGGTAGAACAGATACGAAAAGGGCAGAATGACGAGCGCAACCCATATCCAATAGGTGCTATAGATAAAAATATTCCACCATGCACTTATACATGGAAGAACGAAGGCGAGAAAGACGAGGAGAAGGGGGAGATGCCAGATATAGATTGCATAGGATAAAAGCCCAGTTTCACGCAGTGGCCGCCACTCCAGTAAGCCTTTGAGCTGAGCAGGACCGAAGAGTAATGCTGCGATGCAGAGAGTGAAACCAACGGCAAGCACAAATTCGCTCAGCCAGTTGTGCGGCCCGATAAGAGGAGCAACCAGTGCACTACCAGGTAGAGCCGACCAGACCGCCGTATAAAACAATTCCAGAATTCCAAGCCCCCAGAGCCACCAGCAGTAACGCTGGAGGAAAGCAACAATACGATGCTTGCGTATCTGTTGAGAGAGCACGTAAACGACACAGAGCAACATACCAGCCGCAAAGTCCTCAAGAAACTTACCACTACTTCCATAAAAGAAAAATAGAACTAGATTATGCATAAAAGGAGACAACACGGCAGGCTGATGTGGATTCAATTCCCAGGAGCGTCCCCAATAACGTGTGGTGATTCCCCACCCCATCAAGGCCACAAGGCAGAGTAGCAGCAGAATCAGGCGACGCTGAAGAGATCCACGCTGCACCAATGGACGAAAGGCCCAGGCGAGGAGAGGTAGCAGCAAATAGAACTGCCACTCCACGGCCAGCGTCCAGAAAGGCCCATTGATCGCTTGATAGGTGAGCTGGCTGGAGTCCATAAACAACGTAAGAAAGAGAGCGAACTCATTCCAATGAGCGGGTTGAAAATACATAAAGTTTCCAGTCAAAAAGATCAGCAAGGCCAGAGAAACATAATAGCCAGGAAGAATACGAAAGGCGCGGCGGAGATAGAAACGGCGTGCAGAAGGCCACTCAGCATCAAACAACAGCGATCTTGCATACGATGTAAAGAGCAAGAAGCCCGAAAGCACAAAAAATAACGTCACTCCTGACGAACCTGCCAGGGCAAACGATACGGCCAGTGCGCCCAAATCCGGAGTCAATACACGCCCTAGCAATGCAAAGCGGTTAATATGATAAGCAGTGACGCTGAGACAGGCGATGGCGCGCACTCCATCGAGGGCAGCGATTCCATTTTTCTTGCTCAAAGATCCACATATCTAGATTTACTTACTACAGACCTGTATACTGCTCTTTATATCGTTCTATCCAGTTCCTTTAAGGTGTGCCAGGACATTATAAAGCTTCTCTCTAAAGAAGCGCAAGGGAAGACTGTATAGCTCATTGATAAGCTACGTTCTTAGAGATAAAATAATCGAGTCGAAAGAAAAAAGCGAGGACAGTCAAGAAAGAAGGAGAGCATGCAAGACGAAACGAAGAAGCAGCATACGTCCCGCATATATGGCATTGAGCGGCAGATGCAAGTCTACCTGGCAGGCTTGCAAGGGCAGCGCCCAGGCAGCCCTATCTCGCCCGAAGAGCTGGAGCGAGAAGCAAATGCGAAGATGAGTCAGGAAGCAAGCGGCTATCTCGCAGGTATGAAAGAGACGATGGCTGCCAATCGTGCAGCGTTTCAACAATGGCATGTTGTGCCGCGTATGCTGCGCGATGTATCAAAGCGTGATCTGCGTGTACGTGTGCTCGACATGGAGCTGCCCGTGCCGCTGCTCCTTGCACCCATAGGAGTGCAATCCATCCTTCATTCTGATGCCGAGGTGGCGGTTGCCAGAGCCGCCGCCAGTGTAGGAGTTCCACTTGTCTTAAGCACAGCCGCGTCGAAAACTATTGAAGAGGTGGCCCAGGCACTAGGAGACACGCTGCGCTGGTTTCAGCTCTATTGGAGCAGAGATCCCGCAGTGAATGCAAGTTTTGTGCGCCGGGCAGAACGAGCGGGCTACAAAGCAATTGTTATCACTGTAGACACCGTCATGCTCAGTTGGCGCGAACAAGACATTCAGAACGCTTACCTTCCATTTCTACAGGGCGAGGGTCTGGCCAACTATTTTACCGATCCGGCATTCCGAAGTGGATTGACTGCCACACCAGAGGAGAATCCGTTTGCCGCCATTCGCCACTTTATCGACATTTTTACCAATCCACAACTTACCTGGCAAGATCTTGGTTTTTTGCGTCAGCATACAAGCCTGCCAATCTTTCTAAAGGGGATTATGCATCCCGAAGACGCCCGTAAAGCGATAGAGTATGACATGGACGGCATTATTGTCTCAAATCACGGCGGACGCCAGGTCGAGGGCGCGCAAGCAGCGCTGAACGCCTTACCAGGTATTGTACAGGCGGTTGATAATCAGATGCCAATCGTGTTCGACAGCGGTATTCGGCGGGGAGCGGATGTCTTCAAAGCCGTCGCGCTAGGAGCAAAAGCGGTCTTGCTGGGGAGGCCATACGTATGGGGGCTGGCGCTTGGTGGGGAGCAAGGGGTGCAGGAAGTATTACTGAATCTGCTCGCCGACCTTGACCTGACCCTGGCATTAAGCGGTCAGACGTCATACTCAACACTCAACGCATCTATGTTGGTACATGAATAGAGCGACAGGTTTTATGGAAGAAAAGCTCTCTTTCGAGAAGAAAGATGCCCCTGATCCACTTTTTCCCTGCGTGTCTCAACGGTGAGAACTTTCTCTCGCAGTACAGAATGAAGAGTAGATCAGGAACATCTCAATTTGGAGGGTCTTAGCAAGAGATAGACAATCTCTTACAAGGAAACACTAACCAGCTAGTGGAGCACCACCAGTCAATGGTAGGTGGGGAAGAGCACCGCTGCCAGTAGGATCTCCACTTCCATTATAACTGGTTGGATTTCCACTGGTTGGATCTCCACTTATTGGATTTCCACTTCCATTATAGCTGGTTGGATTTCCACTTCCATTATAGCTGGTTGGATCTCCACTAATCGGATTTCTACCCCCTTTCCCATGATGACGATGATCACCGTGGTTTTTGTCCTTGCCATTGTTACTGTTGCCGTTGTTACTGTTGCCGTTGTTTCCGTTGCCGTTGTTTCCGTTGCCGTTGTTTCCGTTGCCGTTATTGCCATTTTGATCGGTGCAGCAACCATTATTATTGCAACACTGACCATTGCCATTTGCATCTACAAAAACGGTATCCGTCGCGGAATTATTTACAATGATGTTGCCCGCAGTATCAACCGTGGCGGTATTAGTGACATAAGGAACAGCATCATTGGTTAACTTACCAGTAATCGTGATCGGAGCCAGTACCTGGCCTGGTGCAACAGGATAGTTGCCCACGTAGTCAACAGTGAGTAATGCCGGACCGTTATTATCGCCAGATGCATAGTTCCACTGTGAACCATCCACCTCCACCTTAATGTCTGTCAACCCTAAAGGAAGGACATCCGAGACAGAGATGGTGTTCGGAGCAACTACTGGAGCACCGGAACTCAGGTTCTCGATTACGATGACATAGGTCACCTTATCGCCAACCTTGAAACGATCTCCATTCAGATTGACCTTCACAATTGCCAGCGCAGGGGCCGACCCAGGATTACTTGGAGGTGTTGCAGTCGTCGTCACCGAAGGTACAACAGTCGCACTTGCTGTAGGCACAGCAGTAACGCTTGTCGTAGCCGTCGCTGTAGCGAGTCCGAAGGACACGAAGATAGTATTGATCGACGTGTTAAGCGCTGGATTGGGATCATCGGCAGAACTGACGGTCGCAGCAGTTGTGAAAGACGGAACTGCTTGAGGCGTCAGGTTGCCAGTAAGCGTGATCGTCGGTAGGACTGCACCAGGTGCAACGGGATACGTACCAACATACGTAGCAGTAAGTTCTGCTGGACCTGTTGTACTGGTAAAGCTAATGTTCCATTCATTACCAGTAGCAATCAAGTTGGTTATGCCAGTAGGTATGGCATCAGTAATAGTAATCGTCTGACTTTCCGCAAGAGCAGATGGCAGATTAGAGACGGTCAGGTTGAAGGTTATAGGATCTCCAACATTATATACATTCCCACCTGTATTGGAATTGGTAAGGAACAGTAAGGGCTTATTTGTTGTTGCCGTTCCTGTAGCTGTCGCGGTACTCGTCGGTGTTGCCGTTGGCGTACTCGTCGGTGTTGCCGTTGGCGTACTCGTCGGTGTTGCCGTTGGCGTACTCGTCGGTGTTGCCGTTGGCGTACTCGTCGGTGTTGCCGTCGGTGTCGGCGTTGCCGTCGGTGTCGGCGTTGCCGTTGGCGTACTCGTCGGTGTTGCCGTCGGTGTCGGCGTCGGCGTATCCGTCGGCGTCGGCGTTGGCGTATCCGTCGCTGTCAGGAACCTCTTTGGCTGCAAATCTTTTTTCGAAGATACGACAGCATGAGGATGTACATTCGTCAGGTAATGCGTACTCATTTTCGGTGATCCCTGCGCAAATACCTGATTCGACGAAGCCAGCGCAGAGATAAAGGTGAGCATACTTCCCATAAGAAGCAGGCTCAGGGAAAAAACCCGGATCGAGAATCCGGCACGGGACAGAGACATCTTGACTTTCTTTGGTTGATGCATCAAAATTTCCTTCTTCCATACTATAAGCCTTTTGAAGAAAACAGCCGCATACAAGTAAAACTGAATGAGCAATCTCGACTCATTGTTCATCTTCGTAGTCACTATGTAGCGTCAAATTGAGTATAGAAGTAAGGCAAATACAAAGATACTAAATATGTCTATGGAGTATTTTTATGAGGAGGTACGTTTCGGTCGCGACGGTTGATCACTTGAAGATGGTGGATGTACGAGATACCGTCCACTTAGTTGTTGTAAAAGTGGGTCTACGAGTGTTCCTGTTGGAGTTGTTTTCAAGGGATGCTGCTTGATCTCTGCTTCGTAGAGCATGTTCACAAGCCGTCCTATCTCCATGCGTATACGCTGCAACTCTTGCTCTGATTGATTCGAACGCTGTAGTCGCGTGAGCAAAGTATTCAATGAGACAGCTACTTGCCAGAGGACGTTGTCTTGCGCTAAGGGTGTACGAATGTGAAAGTTTCCATTGGCGGCTTGCACAAGCGTATTTTGTATCTGTTGCACTCCAAACTCCAGATCCTGTTTCTGCTGCGCAATCGCTCGCTGCAACTCCGCTATCACCTCAACGCGCTCTGCCCGCCTGATCGCCTGCACCGCACTGCGCACCCAAAGATACGTGACAAGAGCGACGACAAATTGTAATGAAACAGGGCGTATGAGGATCGCATACGTAGAGGTGTGCAGAAGATGTTCAAGGTCGGCAGCATGTGGTTGAAATGTGATATCAACAAACATAAAAATACTATTGAGCAGAGCTACAACGAAGACGATGCGAGGGGGAAGAATGGAGACAGCGATGAGCTCTGGCAACACGAGAAGATCATAGGTTAAAAGACCATTGGTACTCAGAATTTCGTGAGGAGCGGTCAAAAGATTGAGTACAATAGCGAGGCTAAGTGCGACCATCGCTAGCGAGCCAGCCAGCGCCACTTGCCCAAGTCGATTGAGAAAGATTGCAATACAGCAGAGCACTAAGAGAACAAGAATAATTGGAGTGAGCAGAGGATTGATGCTAACGATGGCAAGAGGAATAAATGCTGCTGTGATAATATACATAAACAGAAGAATAATGCTGGCGAGCCGCCCTCGACGTACAAGATCTTGCTGCGCAAAGGTTGCATTCATCACCTGTTCGGGAGGGGCTGCGAGACGATACCATCCTGTAAAAAAACCCGAAGAGCGATGACGCTCCGACTGATCTGAAGAATCTCCAGGTCTTCCTCTTCCCAGCGTCCCCTCATTTGGAGGCATTGGCCTCTTTGCGCTCATGGAGATATTTCCTCCTTCCCATATAGAAAATACATATCACATTACTATCATTTCTAATCAAACGGATTCTCATGCAACTTTTTACGTATTAACAAAATTTAATTTCTTTTTACTCTACCATTTTAAATAAAAGTATAAAAGAAGCACCTTAAAAGAATCAGTCCAAAAGGTAAAGATCCTATTGATATACCGTTAAGATTCAGAAAATACAGAGGTTTTTCTCAATGTGCTGATCCTGCCCTTGACAATAGAACATCAGTTCAGTATACTAAAAAACATGCTAGTACAAACTCTTCCTGATACTATGACAAAGCTTGCCCAGATGGGCGATGCAACCGTTTACGAGCCTGCTGGCGATCAGCCACAGAGCGAGCGCCACCGTGTTCGCTACCAATCGCATAGCCTTGACGAGTGCATTACTAATGTATCGACTCCACAAGGGAAGCGTCCTATCCTGAAGGCTATGATAACAACTGCTTGCGAGCGTGATTGCTTCTATTGCCCGTTTCGCGCGGGACGTAGTAAGATGAAGCGGCTTACATTTACACCTGATGAGCTGGCGAGCGGTCTGGACACGCTGCAGCGCGCAGGACAGGTGCAGGGGATGTTTTTGTCGTCGGGCATTATTAAAGGGAGCGTGACGACGCAGGACAAGATCATCGATACAGCCGCTATTGTGCGAAAGCGCTATGGGTATCAAGGCTACCTACATCTCAAGGTTATGCCAGGGATAGAGTATGAGCAACTCTTTCAGATCATGCAGCTCGCGGATCGTGTCTCCGTAAACCTGGAGGGGCCGACACAGGAGAGGTTGGATGCGCTAGCACCTAAGAAAGATTTCAAGGGCGAGTTGCTGAAGATGCTATACTGGGCCGAGGCGATACGGCGGGCGCATCCAGGCATGAAGCTCGCCGGAACGGTCACCCAGTTTGTGGTAGGAGCAGTAGGTGATACCGACTCCGAATTGTTGTCGATGAGCGATCTACTCTACCGCCGCGCTGGCCTGACACGCACCTACTACTCCGGTTTTCATCCCATTGTGCAGACACCATTTGAGAACCTGACCGCAACCGATCCACTGCGCGAACACCGACTCTATCAGGCAAGTTTCTTGCTGCGCGATTATGGATGGAAGGTGGAAGACCTGCCGTTTTTGAGCGATGGAAATATGCAGCTAGACATGGACCCGAAGCGAGCGTGGGCCGAGAAGCATCTAAGCTCCGCTCCCATCGAGATTATGACAGCTAGACGTGAACAGCTATTACGCCTGCCCGGAATTGGTCCGACTGGGGCAGACACAATCATACAGGCGCGCCAGCAAGGCAGTCTTACCGAACTCGCGCACCTGCGAAAGTTAAACATTCGTGCGCCAGAGCAGGCCGCGCCATACATCTTACTGAACGGACGCCGCCCGGCTACGCAGATGAGCTTGTTCTAATCACTAATACGATCCTGATAGGTTCAACGAGCTATCACTTCGTAAGGTTGACGAGTTGTACCTTTGATAGCAACGCTCTCTTCGCTTTACCCGCAGGAAAAGGAATTCAACTAGCATGAAGTACTTAGCTCAACTATTTACGCGTCGTCAGTTAGTGAATTCTCTAGTAGTAATCTTTTATTAGATCTTTTTATCTACTATAAAACTATAGATCAAACTTCTATTTTACTTTCCTTTAACTCTGATTTAAAACTCTCCATCTAAGCTTCTTAGGAGAAGGCAAGTGAGCCTTCTCGATGCTTGACTGTGTAGGATCTAAGCATATCTGTCAGGAAAAGGAGAGGCATCCTTTATGCATACATATCTCGGTCGGAGACCCAGTTTTTCAATCATGCGACACTCTATGTTATTTTTTTCGCTTCTTACCCTCATGACACTATTGAGCGCATGTGGTGGAACTACATCCAATAGCGCATCAAACAGTTCAGCGACGCCTTCCAACGGATCAACTGTCGCCAGTTGTAATAAGACCACGGGGCTTACCCTCTACTCGGCGCAAGGTTATGACTCAGATGCTGCAAAAGCATTCAAACAGCAAACGGGTATTGCTGCTAAGCTTGTTGATGACAGCACAGGTAATCTGCTAGCAAAGATAGCAGCCGAGGGTAACAATCCGCAATGGGATGTGGCGTGGTTTGATGGTAATGTTACGATGAAGACGCTGGACGATCAGAACCAGCTACTAAAATGGCATGCATCGAGCGTGAGTAATCTAACAACTTTAGGCTCACAATACGTAGCACAGGACGAGAGCTACTATCCCACAGGTCTCACAACTGTAGGAGCTATCGCCTATAACACGAAGCATATTCCAGCGGCAGGACTTCCCAAAGACTGGAAAGACCTGCTGAGTCCTGCCTACAAGAACCTGATAGCGATGAACGACCCGGCATTTTCTGGGCCGACCTATCCTCTGATTGCAGGGGTTGCACAAATTATGGGTAGCGAAGATAAGGGCAAGCAGTACTTCAGCCAGTTGAAGGCAAATGGACTCAAAAACTTCCAAACGAACGATCCTACAATGAATAGCGTCGAGACTGGGTCACGCGAATTCGGTATCGTCCAGGATTCAATCATTTACAGCGCTATAAAAGCTGGGCAGCCAATAGGGATCATCTATCCTACCTCCGGAGTAGTCGGGCTTCCTGGAGTCATTGGTATCGCAGCTCATGGCAAACATCAGGCTTGCGCGCAACAGTTTGTGAATTGGGTGCTCTCTTCTGCGGGTCAGACAGTTATGACACACCATGATCCAACCGATGGTGATACGTACTTTATCCCTGTTATTAAAGACGTCACGCCGGTTGTGAAACGGCAATTAACTGGTATCAACTACATCAATCTGAATATTCCGCAGTGGGCTGGAGTCGAGGCAGAATATAAACAATGGTTCCACGCAAACATCGTCCAATAACGACAGGTGGAGAGCAGGAAGAGGATGTCGTGAAGGGTACGACTACGCCCTCTTCCACGCTTTCAGCACAAGCACTTTTACGATATCTCAGCCAGATACTCGTCGTTGGTGTGCCAATCATTATTCTTATCTTATTTGTGCTCTATCCATTGGCAGCTATCGTTCTACAGAGCATCTTTCCGCAGTTATATGCGACGCCAATCAGCTTTATCCCAAGCCTTGATGCTCTTAAACAGGTAAACGCCAATTCAGAAAGCTACAAAGCACTACTCAACTCACTATGGCTGGCGGGTGCCACTGCGATAATAGCAAGCGTACTGGGCACAACCCTGGCAATACTGGCACGGCGGACAGACATTCCGCTACACCGGGTAATGGACACACTCGTGTGGATAGTATTCTTCGTGCCTTCATTCTTGGTCGGAGAAGCATGGTCACTCACAATGATTCGTGGGGGGCTTCCCGATCAATATTTTCATTACTCAGACGGGTTGATCAACTTGTTTTTTTCGCCAGCAGGGGTAATTGCTATCTTGAGCCTCAAAACCTTCCCATTTGTGTATCTCTCGGTCAGTGCCGCCTTGCGCTGGCTCGGCTCAGAGTTCGAGGACGCTGCGCGCAGCGTGGGTGCACGCACATGGCGAGCATGGCTCAATATCAATGCACCATTGTTATTGCCTGCAATTTTCGCAGGAGGATTGATAGCGTTTGCTGAAGGTTTATCTGATTTTGGCACGGCCGCTACCATCGCGCAGAGTGCGAACGTCACGCTCATCACCTATCAGATCTATACCGCTATTAACACAGCGCCGGTGAACTTTGCACTCACTGCCGCTCTCTCACTCCTTCTCTTTATTGCAATTACAGTAGCTATGCTTCTACAAGCTGCTATTCTGCGCACGCGCTCATTCCAGGTGATTAGTGGCAAGAATCGCCCAGCGCATATGATAAAGCTAGGCTTATGGAAATGGCCCGCAGTCGGTCTCTGTCTACTCGTTTTTCTGCTAGCACTGGTTATACCATTAGGAATGTGCCTGCTGCTCTCATTTCTACGCGCATTCGGACAAGGTCTCACAGCAACGAACTGGACGCTGGACAACTACCGGACAGTACTTATGCAAGGGTCAGACGATCTTGATGCATTGATGCGCACTCTCTGGCTAGCATTAGGAACTGCTAGCATCACAACACTTGTAGGGTTGCCAATCGCATTTATTATTCGACGGACAACCCTGCCTGGACGCCGACTATTAAGCCTTTTTACGCTTATCACAATTGCAGTACCGGGCATCATCCTGGCATGTGGCTATATTTTTGCGTGGAATGCACCGTGGTTGACCTATATCGGTATTGGCGGAGATCAAGGGATACAATTCTACGGGACCATCTGGTTGCTATTTGCGGCTTACATTGGAGGTAGTCTACCCTATGCAACACGCTTAAGCATAGGAGGACTTGACCAGGTAGGACAGAGTCTATTAGAAACAGCACAGGTACAAGGAGCGAATTCGTTCCAACTCCTGATAGGTGTCGTCGGACCACTCCTAAGCTCAAATCTAGCATCAATCTGGCTACTAGTATTTACAGGCACCATGTTTGATTTAGCAGCATCTGAACTGCTCTATCCACCGGGAGAGCCTACATTATCAGTGCGTATAGTAGGTCTCTTCAATAGTTTTAGACTTGGTCCTGGCATGGCACTTTCAATGCTCAACATTGGTATTGTTACAGTTGCACTCATTTTGCTCCGCTTTACACCGTGGTTGGTTAGACAGCTCATACAGCGCAGCACACGAAGAAAGACAGCCTATGTATTTACAAGTCAAACAGTTGAACAAGAGCTACGGATCACGGCAGGTCGTCTCTAATATCGATTTGTACATGGAAGAAGGCGAAATTCTCTCGCTGCTTGGTCCCTCTGGCTGTGGCAAAACAACGATTCTCCGATCAATTGCTGGCCTTGTCACACCAGATAGTGGTTGGATCAAAGTTGGCGATCGAGTACTTTTTGAAGAGAAGAGAAACGTACCCATTGAGGAACGTCAGATAGGCATGGTCTTTCAAGATTACGCACTCTGGCCCCATATGACAGTTGAGCGCAATATAGCATTTGGTATGCGACTACGCCACTTTTCAAAACGCAAGATCAAGGAGCGCATCCAGGAATTATTAGAGTTGGTTAGCTTGCCAGGAATGAGCAATCGCTATCCCTATCAGCTATCAGGAGGGCAACAACAGAGGGTAGCGCTAGCACGAGCATTAGCGACAGAGCCACGTGTGCTTCTGTTGGACGAGCCGCTTTCCAGCCTTGATACCGCACTGCGCGAGATCATGCGTACAGAACTTGTACAAATTTTCAAGCGGCTCAAGATCACTACGATCAATGTCACGCACGATCAAGATGAAGCTATGTCGATGTCCGACCGCATCATGGTATTGCGAGATGGAAAAGTGCAGCAGACAGGATCGCCGGCGGACCTTTATCTCAATCCAATAAACCTTTTCGTGGCATCATTTATGGGGCCCGCTAACCTGCTTTCTGGTGACATTGTGCAAAAGGGAGCGCAAGACGACTATACAAGGCTCCATCTCAAAACGGCCTCGTCAGAGGGCAAAACATTCATGGGGCTGGCAAAGACTGATGCCAACCAGGTGTTGAAGGCGCGCGCGAGTCTGCTCTGCCGTCCAGACGATGTGCGTATCCATCATCATGCCTTACCTCTTGAACAGACTAATGTCTTAATGGGAACAGTATCACAAATATCTTTTGTAGGTGGACGCTGGCACACGCAGATAAAGTTGGATGAGATGCAAGTTTCACCGATACTTGCCTATGCACCTACTTCATCCCAACTTAATGAGCGGGTATGGTTAGAGTTACCAGTTGAGCAGTGTCGAATTGTACCAGAATAAAATGCGACCTTGACCCACTTTCATGGCAAGCTCAAAACCTCTATGATACACCCTGATTTAAAAATAATGCATTTGACATAGCTCACTTCAAACGGGTCTAATTACTAGAGGAGCTACTATTCGCTCTACGCGCGGGGCGTGTTATAGTAAGGAGCTGAAAGGATGGGGCGCTTGAACATTTTCTGTTCTCATTGTGGGGCAAGTAATGGGGAGGAGGCAATCGATTGCTTTGCTTGTGGAAGTTCTCTTGTTGAGAGCGAGCAGCACTTAAATAGAGGTCATACAACACTATCTGCACAAAAATCCATTCTTGCGCAGCGATATAGATTGCTCGAAAAGGTGGGGGAGGGTGGTTTCAGCGTCGTCTACAGGGCGGAAGATATCACGACGAAGGATATTGTGGCGATCAAGGCAATACGTTTGCAAGGGCTTACATCGCTGGAGAAGATAGAGGCGACAGATTCGTTTAATCGCGAGGTGCAGATGCTCTCAAAGCTGGAGCACAAGAATCTGCCGCGCCTCCACAGCCACTTCTCAGATAGTGAGTACTGGTATATGGTGATGGACTTTATAGCAGGGACGACGCTGGAGAAGCGGATGGAACGACGCAAGGGGACGCCTCTGTCAATAGAAGAGGTATTCGACATTGGCCTGATCCTCTGCTACGTCCTGGCATATCTGCATAATCAGCAGCCAGCAATTATTTTCCGCGACCTTAAACCGGCAAACATTATTTTAACGCGCGATGGGCGCCTTTTTCTGATTGACTTTGGCATCGCCCGCCACTACAAGCCAGGACAGACGAGAGATACAATCCCGTTTGGCTCTCCAGGCTACGCAGCACCAGAACAATATGGAAAGGCACAGACAACACCGCTCGCCGACATCTATAGCCTGGGCGCTATCCTCCACCAACTTCTCTCCGGCTCCGATCCTTCGCAAACTCCATTTCGCTTCACTCCTCTAGACAATCAACAGCAGCCAGAGCGTGCGGCACTCAACACGCTGATTCAGAGTATGGTGCAGAATAATCCCAACCAGAGGCCCAGAGACATCTCGATGGTAAAACGCGAGCTACAAACAATCACGACACAGCGTACATTTCAACAGGGAAGCTACAACAGCAGGGCAACAGGAACATTCCCCTATCCGTCCTATATTCCTGGCTCATCTCATCCAGCTCGCCCCCTACCAACAGCCTCAATATGGTCTACAGGTGTCCAGCCTTCAATGATGAGCGGAACAGTAACAGGACAGATACGCGTCGTACAAACCTATCCATATAAGCAGGCCCAGCAGCGTACTTCTAGCCAACGACAACGACCAGCCGCGCGAATAAATGGCTATGCATTAGCTAGCTTACTCTCAGGACTATCAGGTATATTCGCCTCACTTTTTCTTTGCAGCTCTATCACTCACAATATAGAAACACACGAAAATATTCAGATGATTTTTTTGCTCTCAATACTTCTTTTGCTTCCATTTATCGCAAGCATCTTTCTTGGTTATAAAGGCAAAAGAAAAGCGTACAGGCGGTCGAGCAGGCGTGGAGGCATTGATGTTGCAAACGCAGGCATCACACTAGGATATACATTCGGCACAATCTACTCGCTTTTCCTGCTCTGGATGCTTTTCTTTACTACAGGACCGAAGTAAAGAAATGAGATCACAAAAAGAGAAAGGCACAATTGTTTCTATAACAATAGAATACCCTTCTCATATCTATGCTTCTCTGGCCGTACAAGCTTTCTACAAAACAAGCTAGCCGCTAGACGGTACGCTTCTTCGAAAAACGAGCGACGAAAGCATCCGCATACTCAGAAACGACGGGTAACCTTACATTGCTGCCGCGATACGCCTGGACCATGAGAAAGATCCAGAGTAGCCCACCGCCGATAAGCAAAATGGAGGTGAGGCATCCGAGAATTGGTCCCAGAACCACACCAATAAAAGGCAAAACAGTCAAGAAGCGAACGACGATATACACTATTACAAGTGGTGTAAAAAGGACAACCGACTGGGCCGCGTGGAAGCGCACAAAACTGTTTTTTCGCTGGAGAAAGAAAAAGACAATACCAGTAAAACAGAGACCTAGATAACTCAGAAGGGCTCCCCGTCTGGATTTCTGATCGGGCGCAAATTGGCTGTAGCCCGCCTGACCTGAGACGCTGCCAGGCGGTACGTACGAATTTGATTGCTGCCCGGACTGGCCATATGTATACTGCTGCTGCTGACCATAAGAATATTGCTGCTGGCCCTGCTGACCATAGACATAATTAGGATCGCTCTGTGGGGCACTTTCTGATCCTATCCCTGGAGCAGGAGCAGGAGTAGGACCAGCGGTAGCACCATAGGGATCATCTGACGGCTTCGAGGGCCGATAGCCGCCATAGCCACCATAACTATTATTCGCATCAGGCGGCTGACCTGAATTGGAATTTGTACTCATAGAAGAGCCTCCGTACTTGAAAGACATATCTACTACATAGTACGCATCAATCCAGGAAAGGTTAAAGGCCGTAGAGAAAACACAGCTATAAGCGAGCTACTGCACTATGCAATAATTGCAAAGTAGAGGTATCTAAGACAGAAGATCCGAATGGAGTCAAGTGCAGCACATTGCTCCCCTTTAAGACCCACACTGTATTCTGACCATCATAGAAAGCCGCATCGCCCAGACCCTTAATATCGTGTCCTTGACTCTTCTGCATCGTTTGATGTACGTTGGTAAAGAGAGAGCTGGCTGAATGAGCATCAGTCGTCAGTCCAATCACGATACGATGCTGCATACCCTGGGGCGAGATATAGTCGCAGTCGGACGATCCCATGCTGTTTGCGGTAAAGAACCATATCACTGACTCGCTCTTCAAAGCCCGGTTCGCCTCATCAGCAGTTACAAGCTGACAGGGATGAGGCTGAGGCGCTGGCAAAGAGCGTGAGCCAGCCGAGATCACCCGCAGAGCGGAGTGCCCCAATTGTTCAAGGGCCGGCTGCAGCTTCGCTGTGGACAGCGAAGGATAAAATACGCCCAGGCTTAAAACAGTATTCCCCTGAGTTACGATAAGGGCCTTCCCTGATGCAAAGGTAACGATAAAGGCAGCATCGCCCAGACCACTCACATCCTGCACAGTAGACTGATTGCTGACGCTCTTACGATCTAGATTCACATACTGATGCGCATTCTGACCTGTTCCCACTGAGACGATGAGCACACTATGGCTCGCCGAAGATCCGTTGATCCCTTGAGGTCCTTTCGCAGTAGTATCGACCGACTTATCATATCGGCAAATGGGAGCAACCGCATCTGCCTTCATAGTCACCTCACCATCCAGCACACGTGCAGCATCACTCTTTGAGAAGAGGGCACAAGGATCAAAAGAAGGGCTACGCAAGGGCAGTAGATTGGTAGAATTCGTATTTCCCGACGCCTGCTTTTGAGAGGCTGGAGGACTTGCAGTCTGTCCACAGGCACTGAATAAGAACAGGGCTGCAAGAAGAGAGAGAACGCAATAGACAGCATAGTTTCGACGACAACGAGTAAAAAATTGAAATTCTTGATTCACGACCCACTTCCTTCTACACTACATGACCACCAATCAAGGCGCATAGGGCAAACTGTATTTCCTCATCTGAGAAAGAACAGAATCACCCCCTCGGCAACTGAGACTCTCCGACAGAAATGCGCGAGATTTCTGGTCAGCTCCCCTTCAATTGCTTTCACCTTCAGGATCAACGCACCACAGTTCCTCCCACCCAAAGCTTGATTCTTCCACAGCACCAGGCAGGGAACAGCCGAGTTTCACACGACTTGCACTCCATCATCGCTTCTTCGGAGCGTGTTCCGATGTCCGTGCTGTTATGTCGTGCAGCATTTTCGTGCATAGTACTACAAAGAAAAGAAAAACACAAATGATATATATCAATTTACAAAAAAGGAGAGGTCGTTCATTCCTGGTCTGAAGACGTGAGGTCTTCTAGCTTAGCTTATCTGAAAACGAACGAGGAATTAGCATGAAACAAAGCAAGCAATGATACAGCATGACATACTGAGAAAAATAGTGTACTATCATGATAGAGAATAGAACACTTTATCTTTCTCTTTTAAGCACCGGGTGTACACCCCCAGGGGCTATAAAACGTATCTAAAAGAAAAGCTCCCCATCGTATTCAACTTGTCAGGGCAAGGAGACGCATATGTACCACTATATGGATCACAAAGAAGCAGTAGAGATGTTACGTAAAGCGGGCTTCAATCATCTTGAAATTGATCGCATCACCAAATTCCGCAAGCGCTTTGCCCTTGGAGAGAAAGATCAACCTCTCAGTGATCACCGCCGCCTCGAATTTATTCGTTGGCTCTTCCGCCGAGGCAAGCTGAATGATCAGGCCGCCTGAACAATACTGTAAAAACGAACGATATCTATAACCCCTACGTAGCGACAAACCCCTGTGCCTGTCGTAGTTTCATCAGCCTCTCAGCCTGGCTACCACGACAGGCACAGGGGTTTGTCGCCATACCGAGATTTGGCAATGCGAACGTGAAGTGTCTATAATGGGAGAGAAGTCAACGAATCACTTGTAGATAGAGGGAGGCACATATGACAATACCCACTCAATTGACAGAGGAAAGCACTAGCGATCAGTACAAGCCCAGGAAAGAGGATAAATTCACCTTTGGCCTCTGGACGGTTGGCAACCAGGGGCGTGATCCTTTTGGGGATATCGTTCGGCCCGCGCTCAATCCCGTTGAGTCGGTCAAGAAGCTCTCAGAGCTCGGAGCCTGGGGCGTCAACTTCCACGATAACGACCTCATCCCGTTTGATGCAACAGCAAGCGAGCGAGGGCGTATTATCCGAGATTTCAAGCAAGCGTTGAATGACTATGGCATGGTTGTCCCTATGACTACCACCAACCTCTTCTTTCATCCCGCCTTTAAAGATGGAGCATTTACAGCAGTCGATCCAAGCGTACGAGCCTTTGCGCTGCAAAAGACGATGCGTGCGATTGATCTCGGTGTCGAGCTAGGAGCGGAGATATACGTCTTCTGGGGTGGACGTGAAGGCGTTGATAGCGAGGCCAGCAAAGATCCTATTGAAGCGCTCAAGCGCATGCGCGACGCAATCAATTTCTTCACTGAATATGCTCTTGACAACGGCTATAAGCTGCGCTTTGCCTTAGAGCCCAAGCCCAACGAGCCGCGCTCCGATACCTATTTCGCAACCATTGGACACATGCTGGCTTTTATTTACACGCTAGACCACCCCGACATGATCGGAGTTAACCCCGAGGTGGCTCACGAGCATATGTCCGGTCTCAACTTTGTGCATGGAGTCGCGCAGGCACTTGAAGCGGGCAAGCTCTTTCATATCGATCTCAATGATCAGAAGGGGCCGCGCTATGACCAGGACCTGCGCTTCGGCAGCGAGAGCATCAAGAGCATGTTCTTCCTGGTGCGTCTGTTAGAGAATGCTCATTATACTGGTCCACGCCACTTCGACGCGCACGCATACCGTACCGAAGACGTACAGGGTGTGTGGGACTTCGCAGCGGGCTGTATGCGCACGTATAACATCTTACGTGAAAAAGCGCGCAAATTTGATGCCGATCCAGAAATACAGCAGTTGTTGCAGAAGGTCAACGGTGGCGACAGCACTCATGTCGAGCTTCTCGACCAAGTACGGCAAGGATATAACAAAGAGCTAGCAAACAAGCTCAAAGAGACTACTTTCGATACCACCGCTCTTGGGCAACGTGGTTATCAGTACGAAAAGCTTGATCAACTGGCGATTGAACATATTCTGGGAATACGCTGAGAAACTGTAAGCCTGGTGTCTATGCTCTCTTTCTCCCCAGTTTTGCGCCTCGTACAAAACTGGGGAGAAAGAGAGCATGGATACTATTCCTGATTAGCAGAGTCAACGCGGCTAGCGTGCATGTATGCTCGCACTAGATGAAGCTCTTCGTAGGAATACTCATCACCTAGCTCCTCTCTCACCGGCTTAAGCATCTCGTCGCCCAGCCGCAGGAAGGCATCTACGATCACATCATAATGACCAGGAGGCAGCAGATGTTCTACGCCGAACAGATCGCCGTCTTCAATGATTGAGGAGAGATGGGTCACAATGGTAGATGATTGACGATCACATGTCTGAGCAATATCCTCAACGCTTAATCCCTGATGATACAGGTCATGCACCACCTGGCGGGTGGAGAGCTTTATTGGTTTCGCGACTGCCGACGAAGATGTACTTCGAGCGCGGGCAGGAGGGGAGGGCAGCTCCGCCACATCCTCTTCCTCCTCCTGGATCACCTCAAGGCCGTGTGCGGAGGCAAAGGACCGGATGACCTCGGTGAAGGGAGTGTAGTAGGCATTCATTTTTTGTTTGCCCACGCCGGGGATATCCATAAAAGCCTTTCGCGTCTGAGGAAGATTTTGAGCCATATGGCGTAATGCTGTATCGGGAAAGATTACATAAGGCGGCACATCGCGCTGATCAGCCAGTTGTTTCCGCAAGTCACGCAAGCGCTGAAAGAGCTCATTAGCTTCGGGCTCCAGTGCTAGAACTGCCTTCTTCGCCACCGTTTCTGGATTTTGATATACCGATTTACCGGGATCGGCAGTTAGATGGAACGTGCGCAGGCCGCGTAAGATTTCACGTGAATTGGTATTGAGTTTGAGGATGTGATAGCCCTCATTATCCTCACTCAGCAAGCCCTGCTGGAGAAGGGCATGCCCAAGACGAGTCCACTCATCGGCACTCACATCTCGTCCAATTCCATAGGTAGAGAGCTGATCGTGATTGTGGTCGCGTATCTTCTGTGTCTTCGCTCCACGCAATACGTCAACCATATGTCTTAAGCCAAAGCGTTGCTGTGTGCGACCGATACACGATAATAACTTCTGAGCATCGACGGTACGGTCCTCCGTCGTAGTCGGGCGCAAGCAATTATCGCAGTTGCCACAGTTCTCTTCCGTCACCTCCTCACCGAAGTAGTGCAGAAGAATCTGGCGGCGGCAGGTATAACTCTCGCAATAATCCTGCACATCGCGCAATTGTTGCAGTGCGAGAGCCTGCAAATGTTCCGCCGTCCTATTCGCGATCAGATACTCGATCTTCATACGATCGCCATAGTTGAAGTAAAGAATACAGCGGGCCGGCAAGCCATCACGTCCAGCTCGTCCAGACTCTTGATAATAGCCCTCCAGATTGCGGGGAAGATCATAATGGATTACCGCCCTCACATCCGGTTTCGCAATACCCATGCCAAACGCAATCGTCGCCACCAGGACAGGCACATCGTCACGAATAAAGCGCTCCTGATGCTCAGTGCGCTGCTCACTGGTTAAGCCAGCATGATAGGGCAGAGAACGCACGCCATCATGCTCCAGGTTCGCATGTAAATTCTCCACTCCTTGCCGACTCTGACAGTAGATAATGACCGAGTCGGCAGGATGCGCCTGCAAAAGCTGGAGTATCTCGCGATATGAACTGGTGCTCTTGCGGCGTACCTCATAGGAGAGATTTGGGCGATCAAAGCTAGCAACATGCAGATAGGGGGAGCGCAATTGAAGCTGAGCAAGAATATCCTCACGCACCCGCTCTGTAGCCGTCGCCGTCAAAGCCAGCACCGGCACCTCTGGATAGCGCTCTCGCAGTTGGCTTAATTGCCGATAATCAGGGCGGAAATCATGCCCCCACTCACTCACACAGTGCGCCTCATCCACAGCGAGCAGAGAGAGGCCGAAGTTCTCCTGCACATGATCGAGCAGAGTCAGAAAGCCTTGTTTCAGAAGACGTTCGGGCGCAACATAGAGTAGTTTTATCTTCCCCATCATCACCGCCCGCTCGCGTTCCCAATTCTCAGATGATTTCAAAGAGCTATTCAAAAAAGTCGCCGGCACACCATTAGCCTGCAAGCGATCCACCTGATCGCGCATCAGCGCAATCAAAGGAGAAACAACAATAGTCAGGCCGGGCAAGAGTAAAGCCGGTAATTGATATGTCAGCGATTTCCCACCGCCCGTCGGCATCAGCACCAGCATATCCTGCCCAGCCAGCACACCCTCAACAATCTCGCGCTGGCCCGCACGAAACGTCTCAAACCCAAAATTCTGCTTCAGAGCTTGATCAATAAACGACAACAAGAGACGCCTCCCTTTTCAACCTCCACAGGCATAGATTAGCATGCTCCAATCTCGATCCACCAACTCATGGATTTACATCTCGAAGCACGCTGTATATTACTAATAAACTCATAGCGTTACATAATAGAGCATGAGCAATAATTCCAGTTACGAACTTTTACTTTCAGCGTCGAGCAGTGCTTGTTCAAGCAAATTTCCTACACTCAAAGCATTAGCCCACTGACGCAGATACGTCAAATCCAATTTCATACCTTGCCGCATCACAATTCCCAAAATATCATTCCACTGACGACTAGAGGATTGACCTCCCATATGAAACCACTCTAGTTTTGTGAGAATAGCATCTTCTGCTGAGGCAATCCGCACTGGTAGCATTCCTATCTCTAACTCCTGAGTTTGAGCTCGACGAGCCTCCTCTTTTGTGAAAGCACGTTGTTTTAGTGGGATTAGATCTACCTTCATCATCGTGTTAAGGTGAATCAGGTTATAGGGAAGGCTGTGTTGAACTGCGTCTTCCAAAGCCTGCTCATCAAAATAGTACTCCTGCTGAAGTAGTTGTGTAAGGGGATGCACATGATTAGACTGAATATTCACGATCACATCGACATCCTGTGTTCGACGAGGCAGACCATGAACGGAACTAGACACTGACCCACCAATATAATATTCAATACTAAGATGATTACACGCTTGAATTAGCGGCATGAGTGCTTCAACTATATCATGATAGAGTGACATTGCTGATCCATTCCTTTCCCTACTTCCACTTATCTTCCCTTTGATAGCAGATGATCGCTACTATTGTTTCAACTCCATGAGCTTTCTTCTGTAGTTCAGGTAATTAGCCGTCCTGCATCAGTAAACGATTGTTTCAAAACTCCGACAATGTTCAGTTCCTCAGCCCAGTGTACAAGAAAATCCACGTTCGTGTTTGCCCCTTGAACTTTGAGCATTCCAAGAATATCATTCCATTCTGCATCGTCTCTCATTCCATCTATGCGCATAAGAGCGTCTTGTTGATAGCGATAGAGCTTCCAGAGGATCATTTCACTTGCCGAGGCAATGTGAAAAGGTGAGTATCGCTCATCAAGCAGAGAAGCAGCCACACGATCAAACATGGATAGATCAAATGCTGTACCTCTTAGTAAGATAATATCTATCTTTGTCAAGGTGTTCAAATGAATCAAAGCAAACGATGTGCGTTGCTGCACAGCATTTTGAATGATGGCTTCATCAAAAGTATAGTTCTGCTTAAGAAACGTGAGGAAGATTGGAAGATATTGTTCGCGAAAATCAACCACCAGATCAATATCCTGAGCCATCTGCTGCATCCCATGAAGTGAGCTAGCGATAGAACCACCCAGATAATATGGCATACGAAGAGATTCAAACGCTTGCACAAGTGGTGAGATAATAGCCAGAAGATCGGAGGGCTGAAGATGCCACTGTTCATATCTCTCTAAAGCAGCTTTAACATACTGAGCGAGGACATTTCCATAGAGGCGTGAAACATAGTGAACTGCCGCCTCCTGTTCATTCGTCTCTCGGTGACTCTGCTGCCAGGCATGAAGGTTTGACCACAAGACACCTTGCGTCAGGGATTGAACCAGCCGAAACCGCTTCTGCAGAGGAGCCTTGCGGATCATATCGATCATCACCAGCTCAAATTCAGGACGAGTATCAAGAGATTGCGTTCTCATCTTTCTTCTCCTACGGAGACAGTATACGAGCATTGCCGTAGCCGGTCAAGAGAAAGAAAAGTGCAAACTGTGAAGTAGCACATTGTGAAAATTTGGCTTTCGTGTTATGCTTCTTGGAGAGTGATTTAAAAGGGGAAAGGGTGGATAGTTCCGGGTTTAACACTGATATAACATATGCTTAAACTAGAGATAATCATGCGACTAAATAATGTAGTTTGCGGGAAATGAGCAATTGGAAGGAGGCGGCATGCATGAAAAGCTACCTCGACCAGCCATCCTTTCATGCAGCCGATTAAGAATGTATGAGTCAGGCAAGAGCCTCACGTATCTGTCAAAACTGTGGCACAGTGAACGGTGCAAATGACGATTTCTGTTCTAACTGTGGATACGCGTTAAACAGCGGGTCACCTGCATATCCAACGGTTCAGGCATCGGCTTCAGCGCCAACAATTCAAGCACCGCCACCCTCACCAGCGACACACCCCGGCCGCCGCACTACAGGCGCGCTTACAGCGGGCGTCCTGATTGGAGGCCGCTATCGTGTGAGCCAGATGATCGGAAAAGGCGGATTTGGCGCGGTCTACAAGGCCAACGATGAGCGCTTTCAGAAGCGAGTTGTCGCGGTCAAGGAAATGAGCGACGCCCAGTTGACTCCACAGCAGAGGACACAGGCGATCCAGGATTTTCGTAATGAGGCTGAACTACTCGTTGAGCTAAACCATCCCAATCTGCCGAATGTCAGCGACTTCTTCGAAGAGGGTAATAAAGCGTATCTGGTCATGGAGTTTATTGAGGGCAAGACCTTAGAGAAGGTACAGGAAGATGCAAAAGGTCCTCTGGATGAGCGGATGGTTATGGGTTGGGCGCTTCAGCTCTGCAACGTTTTAAACTACTTGCATACCCGGCCACGCCCGATCATCTTCCGCGACATGAAGCCCTCGAACGTGATGGTGACAGCCGACGGCGAAATTAAGCTGATCGACTTCGGCATCGCGCGCATCTTTAAAGCGGCCGTCACAAAAGACACGACGCTACTTGGATCACAAGGATATGCCCCACTTGAGCAGTACGGTCGTGGTCAAAGCGATGCAAGGTCAGACATCTATGCATTGGGTGCGACCCTCTACGATCTGCTGACAAACAACCTGCCCGCCGACTCGCCATCCCGGCGCATCAATCCACAGATCTTCGTCATGCCGCGCCAGCTCAATGCACGCATCTCACCCGCAACGGAAGCGATCATCCTCAAGGCGATGGCCGATGACCCCAAAGACCGCTATCAATCAGCAGCCGAGATGTATCAGGCAATCACCGCCAGCGGCATCGTCACAACGGGGAGCATGATCGGGTCAACAATGCCCAATATGCCAACTATCCAGTCCACTCCTCCCAATCCACAATCCTATCCTCAGACGAGTCCGCAGATTACTATACAAACCTCTCCACAGAGTCAGCAAAATCAACAGACAGTAGTGACAACTCCTCGCGGAGTACAGCAGCCTGCACAGCCACCGAACTGGCAAGGTCCGGTACAGGCACCACCTCAGCAACCACCCATAGCGAGTGGTTATCCTCAACAACCAGCATCAGCAGGGCAGGGAGGCATGTCGCGTCGAACCCTCTTGATCGCCGGCGCAACCGCAGCCGGGCTGGTGGTAGTCGGAGGAACTGGGTTTTTCCTGGCGAGACAGCCGAAATCGAGCACACCAACTGGACCTGCCGCCAACCCAGGTGCGGCAGGCACAGTCAACTTGAACTTTGTCTACAGTACAGAAAAAGCAGACTGGATGAGCAAAGCCATCAGCGACTTCAACGCAAGCAATACGCAGGTTGGAGGAAAGCTCATTCAAGTGACGGCCGATGGCCGAGGTTCGGTAGAGACCAAAGATAGTATCCTGAATGGCAATATCAAACCCGTGGCGTGGAGCCCGGCTAGCTTTCTGGAGCTGAACCAGCTCAATGCTGCCTGGAAGAAAGCACATGGTCAGGATATTGTCTACACTTCGGGCGATCTTATCCCCAAAGCTCTGGTCTTCAGCCCTCTCGTGTTTGGCGTGTGGAAAGAGCGCGCCCAGATACTTCAGCGCAAATATAACAGCATCGATTGGCAGAGTATCAGCCAGGCGGTGGCATTACGAAGTTGGGGTGATATCGGCGGACAGAGCGCCTGGGGGCAGGTAAAGCTGGGTCAGACG